>Ga0214921_10000550_pt1 | contig 69433 bp, 65 predicted proteins | sample LL1505_MetaG_FD_177992 | JGI IMG/M metagenome (GOLD analysis project Ga0214921, IMG submission 177992) | Freshwater microbial communities from Lake Lanier, Atlanta, Georgia, United States - LL-1505 | ecosystem: Environmental > Aquatic > Freshwater > Lake | place: USA: Georgia | collected... | reverse complement strand
GCGCTTTCGTTGGACATGCCTTCAAGCCTTTCCACGGGTTCATTTTCGATGAGCGAGGTCGCGGATTTGACGTTCACGTCCGCCCCGTCCCTGGATTCGTCCATGGATTCGTCTTTCGATTCGTCCTTGGAGTCGTCCTTGTCGGATGTTGCCTCCGTGAAAACCGATGTCATGAGTTTTGAGAACGTTGAATCAAGATTCACTCAACCGGGGGCCGACGCCATCATGGGATTGGAGAACCTGCGTTCCCGTCTTGAGTCCGAGTTCGGCTCAAACGTGAAAGTGACAGGCATGGGGGCCAGCGCCTGGGATGAGACGATTGACTTGGAAGTCGCGTCCACAGCCGGGTCATACGCGCCAGACGGTTCCGTTACAGAGTCTTCCTCGACTTATTTCTCATCGACCTCGGAGTTGCAGACTCCCGTCGAGGGGCTGTCGTCTGCCAGAAAAGACAACGCCTCGGACAGCGACACGGGGTCGAATGGGGAGAAAGACCAACCGGCTGGACGTCCTCTCGTGAACGCACGTTTCCCGGACATTGAGGCGAGGAATCCGGAGGTCAGTGAACAGGAGCCGCTACAGGCGCAGCAGGCTGAGTCGCTAACCGGACAAGTCGCGGCACCGTTGTCAGACGCGTTACCTTTGAATCCTTTGGCCGCGAACGACGTCCAGCCGGCGGTAGAAGTTGCTGAATCACCGGGCTCGGAAAAATCAGACCGTGTTGAGGTGAACGCGCGTCACGCCACGGAGACTGTGCGCAAGATTCAAGATGCGGTGATGCGCACGTCCGTGAACAACATTGGCGCGATGCGACTCGATCTTTCGAGCCCGGAGACCGGAAATCTTGAGATCGCGGTCAGGTTGGACCAGCGGGATGGCAATGTCGACGTACGGGTGATGGCAGGTTCGGATGAACTGAGGGAGTTGATTTCCCGTGAATTGCCGCAACTCAAATCTGCCCTTGGGGAGCAGAACCTGAACCTGCGCAATTTTGAGTCAAGGGAATGGTCGGGTAACGCTTCCCAGTGGTCTGGCCAGCAGGACTTCCGCGGTTTTGGCAACGGTCGCGGGAATGACCCCGCCGCTGACCGGACGCGTGCTTCCGGCGCGCGTCCCGCCGGAGAGCAAATTCAGTCGTTGAATGAGCAATTGGGACGTCAGGCTTTGCGGTCATTCCGCGTTGTCGACCTCAGCGACCGCAGTGTCGGCGGCGCTGGTCGCATCAAGGTACTTGCCTGATCTTTTGAATTTCAGGCCTCTAATTGGAGGGCGACAAGATGCGCGCATCCTTGCAAGACCGGATCAGTCCTTATCAGGGAAAAGGCGGTGCCGCGGCTGGCGATTCCGGCGCGGACAAGAGGATCTTCCCGGGTGAAGGGGACGCGACCTTCAAGAACCTGCTCATTGAGTCCAACTCAGACGTCGCCAAGGAACGGGTCGCGAGCAAGAAAGGTGACCTGAGCGTCGCGAAAAACGACGAGGACTTCTTCAAGATGATGAATGAGAAGGCAAATCCCCAGCGTGGTCCGAAGACGCAACTGGACAAGGATGACTTCCTCAAGTTGTTCATCGCGCAGTTGCAGAACCAGGATCCACTCAAGCCCGATGACAGCGCCCAGATGGCGGCTCAATTGGCGCAGTTCAACGGGCTCGAGCAGATGCTCAACGTCAACAAGACCCTGACCGAGATGTTGAAGGGTCAGAACAATGGCCGTAACTTTGGTATGCTGGATTACGTCGGCCGTGAAGTCACGGTCGAGGGCGGACGCGCCGTGGTCTCCAACGGGAACCCGGGCCAGGTCAGCTTCAATGTGGACCGTCCGGTCGCTGGTGCGACGGTTGAGGTTCGCGATGGGAACGGAAACATCGTGGCTACCGAGAGCCTGGGCGAGCTGCAACCGGGCGAGCAGGATCTGCGGTGGAGTGGCAACGGGACCGACGGGAAGCCACTCCAAGATGGTTCCTACACGTTCACGGTCACGGCCACATCAGATGAGGGCCAGGCGGTGCCGATTCCTGTCCAGACGCGAATCAAGGTCGTTGGTGTCGACTTGAAAGATCCGAGTGGAGCCTTCATGACGGCCGCAGGCAAGATTCCTGCCAGCGATGTGGTCGCTGTGCGCATGATGGACGACAAGCAGACCCGCCAGCCAACCCCGACGCCGGTCGAGGTTGAGGGCGCGAATGTGGCTGACATGCCGGATCCCCAACAGGTGGTCGAACCGGGTGAGGTTTCAGATGCGGAGAACGTCACGACAAATTGATTGGCGTCTGGTTTCGATCGCCGCGGGCCTGCTGGTTTGTTTGACGGCGTGCACCGGCGCGCGCGGCGTCCATGGCGGCAAGTGTCCCGTGACCCCGCGCATGTGCATCACGTTGTACGATCCCAGGTTTTGCGTTGCCACGAGTTACGCGGGTCAGGCAATCCCATCGGACACGCGACTGGCCGGATGGGGTGCGAATGAATGTATCGCCCGTGAGGAATTGGCGAAGACCGCCTGCGCGCAGAATCTGAATCCTGATCTTGTCGAGGGCGTGTCGTGCTCCCGTCAGGCGGAGTTTCGCGGGGATTGTCCTCCCCTGCAACCGGCTTGTGATCCCGGAGACAACACGGCGCATGATTGCGAAGTCGAGATTTCCGCCCCGGGCGGCTCAAAAATTTCCGCGGAAGGCGCAAGCAAGTGCCTCGCCCGGTTCAACCTGGATTTTAAGATATGCCTTGCCGGGCAGTCTCCCGGTGCCCTGGCGCAACGGGTTTCCTGCCGCCAGAAATAGGTTTTTCGAGATCATTTCAATAGGGTACGTCAACCGGGCATGACCACGAACGCGCCCTGGCTGAGGTCGGAGCGCTGTACTGGCATGCTGTCAAAGATCGCGGTCACTTCACAGTCCTTGAGGATCTTCTCGAACAACTCCCGTTCCTCGTGGAGCAGCCAGTCGCGCAAGTCGTCGCGAAGGCGGAGCTTGAATGTCTTTTTTCCGCTCTTGTGTGACAGGCGCATGATTTCACGGATCAGGTCGTAAGCCTGGGTCTGGGTGCTCTTGATGCGTCCCCGTCCGCCACAGCACGGACACGGTTCCATCAACTGGCGCTCCAGCGATTCCGCGGTTCGTTTCCGCGTCATCTGGACGAGGCCGAGTTCACTGATGCGCAGCACGGTGCTGCGGGCCTTGTCCTTTTTTAGTTCCTCCTGGAGAGCCTGATAGACCTTCTCCCGGTCGTCCTCACGTTCCATGTCAATGAAATCGAGGACGATGATACCGCCGATGTTGCGCAGGCGTAGTTGCCGGACGATCTGCCCGATCGCCTCCATGTTGGTCCTGAGGATCGTATCGCGCGCGCTGCTGTGCCCGACGAACTTGCCGGTGTTGACGTCGAACGAGGTCAGGGCCTCGGTCTGGTCGATCACGAGGTGACCGCCGGATGGCAGGTCGATGGTACGGCCGAGTGCCCGCGTGATATCCATCTCGATCCCGTATACGTCGAAAACTGGTACCTTCGCCGTATGCAGCTCGAGTTTTCTCGCGGCGCCTGGAGTGGTCGCGTTCAAGAAACGGTGCAGTTCTTCGAATGCCCTCTTGTCGTCGATCACGATCTTGTTGACCTCTTCGGTGTAGAGGTCGCGCGTGACTTTGCGGACCAGGTCGAGGTCCTGATACAGGATCGCGGGAGCCGATTCCCGGGGGGCCTTCAGGCGGATGCGCTGCCAAGTGCGGATGAGGTAACGAAGATCCTTGGCGAGACTCCGTTCGTCGGCATCCTGCGCGGCTGTACGGACAATGACGCCGACGCCCTTGGGCTTGATCGACTGCACCAGCGATTTCAGTCGCTGTCTTTTGGATTCATCCGTGATGCGTTTTGAGATGCCGGTCCGCGATGTGCCTGGCACCAGCACGAGGTATCTGCCAGGCAGCGACACATGCATGGTCGCGCGAGCGCCTTTCGTGCCAAGGGGTTCCTTGCTCACCTGGACCAGGATCTGCTGGCCTTCGGAGAGGATTTTCTCCACGGGCCCGCGATTGACCCGTGCGGGCCTGCCGAAGTCTTCCTCCAGCCATTCGCCGCCGTCGGACTCGTCTTCGGATTCGCCATGGGATTCGTCATGGTACTCGTCTTTGGACTCGTTTGGGGTCAATTCGATTTTGGTCAGGTCGTCCTTGATCACGTCGCCAGCGTATAGAAAGGCGGACCGGTCCGCGCCGATGTCAATAAACGCGGCCTGCATGCCAGGCAGGACCCTGTTGACGCGCGCCTTGTATATGTTGCCGACCATGGCGCTTTCATGGTGGCGCTCAATGAAGAGTTCCGTGAGGTCCTCGCGCTCGAGCAAGGCGATACGCGTCTCGGAGCTATTGGTGTTGATGATCAGCTGTTTCTCAAGCATCGCGTGACTCGGTCTCCCGCAGGCTCTGTGCGATCACGGCGCAAATTTCTTGCGCGGCCCCCGTTCTGGACCTGACAAAATCCGCCGGTGACGCGTGTCCCGGTTCCGGCGAGTCAGCGCCGACGCTCGCCCGAAGCCATCCGATGAGATCATCCGGGTCTTCGACCGCGCGTAACAAGCCCGTGCGGTGCATCTCCACCGCCTCCGCGCTGTTCTTGAATTTCATGCCGCATGCCAGTTTGACGCCGTGCGAGGCAGGCTCAAGCACGTTATGGACCTTGTTGTGGCAAGCGCCGCCGATCCACGCTGCGTCCGCAAGCGAATACAACTCAGCGAGCGCGCCCATGCGGGGAACGAGGAGGAAATCACAACCTGCCCGCTGGATTTGCTGGCGCAGGCTATTGGTCGTCTCCTGGTCAACATGGTGTGGCGCGGCTATGACGGCCCAGGTTTCATTGAGGCGGGGATCCTTGCGCCAGGCGGTGGTTATCAGTCCCAGATCCGCGTCGTAGATGCTTCCGCAGACGAGGATGTTCCTGCCGGCGGCAAATCCCGTTACTTCCGCGCGCAACTCGTCGCTGATCCTGGTTCTTGCCGCGCGATCGGCGACACGGTCATATTTCGTATCGCCGGTTGCCCGGATGAGGGTTGGATCGACACCGAAGCGGGTCGTGAAGAATTCGCTCGTCGCGGAGTCAACCGTGCAGACCTTGGAGAAGTTCCGGGCAAGATATCCGCGACCAACATTTCTGGCAGTGGATTCCGGTGATCCGGCCGGTATCACTGCGTCAATCAGAAGCACGGGTACGCGTCCAGAGAAGACATTCAGGAAGGCCGGCCACCACTCGTGCCGGATCACAACCGCGCCCCTGATCCGGTGACGCGCGTCGAAACGGCGCCACCGCCAGATGGCGTCCGGCGGCGCCAGGGCGGCACGCACTTTCTCGCCGCGAGCCCTGATGTAATCAAGTCCTGACCGCGAAAGGAACAGGACCATCGGATCAAGCCCGAGTCGCGACGTGACGAGGTCCATGACGGGACGGGCCTGCTCGAATTCGCCGGCGGAACTGCAAAAGAACAGGATATCTCCCGCGGTCTTTTCGCTTGTCAGGATGCTTCGTGCTGAATCCGGTCCGTTGCTCCTACCCCGGATCTGGCGGGACAACGTTCCTCCGGACATTCCAGGCAGGCGCGTTGCGATCAATGCCGTCTGGTATAGCAATTCGACCGCGCACGAGGAAACAAACGCGAGAAAAGTACGTATGTTCATGCGAAAATCCCGCCCAGCGCGTCACCTGCGGCGCGGGTGTCTATTCCCTCGAAGCACGCCAGATCCCCGTAACGGCACTCAGGCTTGCCGTGTTTTGAGCATGGGCGGCACCCCAATGCCGCGGAGAAGGCTTTGCTGGCGGGCAACTGGGGCGCGAATCCAAACGCCTCACTGGTCGGCCCGAAGAGGACGACAGAAGGTTTGCCGAGCGACTCGGAGATGTGGCCGAGGGATGAATCGTTGCAGAGTACCGCCTGACACGATGCCAGGACGGAAACGGTCCCGGCAATGGTTGTGGATCCCGCGAGGTTCAATACCGGCCCTTCCCATTGGTTCGCTTTCAGGCGCCTCTCCAGTTCTTCGCAATCAGGACGCTCTCGCTTGTCTCCAAGGATCACAATCCCCGTGGGTGATTCAGGATCGATTTTCCCTGAGAAAGCGCCGAGCACACGCTCAAACACCCGGGCCGGTGCTTTTTTGGATGGATGTGACGCCCCCGGCGCGACGGCGAGCCATTTTATGGAAGGGTCCAGTCGCGGGTCCGCCTGTCCCACCGCCAATCGTGGTCGAGCCAGACGAACGGCTTCGTCGTTCTCGCCGAGTGCCTGTGCTATCGCGTTGACCGCCAATTTGTATTGCGGCACCGGCGGCTGTACGCGCAGCAGCGCCCGTTGCACGGCAAGGCTCAGGCCACTGCGACCGAAAATCCTTGAGGCTGCCACGAGCAGCGCGCGCGCGAGGTAACGTTTGCTGGCCCTGGTCACAACCGCTTGATGGTGGCGCGCCACGCTCCGGGCAAGTCTTCTCGATCGCAGGTTGCCTTGCAGGTCCACGCAGGCCATCAGCGGTCCGGGCAAAGTATCTGTATGATTTTTAATCAGATCGTCGATTTCGTAGCAATTGAGGTCAGGGCAAGCCTCCCGCAGGAGCCCCAAGGCTGGCTCGCGCGCGGCCCAATGCATTTCGACCGGGCGGCCGGTCCTCTGACTCCATTCCCGGATATATTCAAGCGCGGCCGTGGCCAGTACCACGTCACCGATGCTTGAGGTTCGGATGATCAGGATGCGGGCGGGGTCTGTTTTTTTGGTTTCGGGTATCAAGGTTTATTCAAATGATCCGGATAGTTGATAAAATTTCTCGCATTGATTAAAATTAAATTAAAATTAACTGGCAACTGGTAGAAAAATGAGCAACCGGCAAAGTTGGAAATCATTTTTCAGCACACAGCGTCATGTGAACCTGATCTATTTCGTCGACGCAGCCAAGACGAAAACGATCCGGGTCAGTGTGCGGACGGCGTCCGTGGTAACGATCGCCGCGGGGCTCGTCGTGGCTTGGGCCATGGCATCCGGTGTTATATTGATCCGGCTGCAGGCAAAGCAAAGTGACCTCCGTGCCGAACTGAGCGCTTCCCGCTCTGTCATTTTCGAATACCAGACTCAACATGACGGTGTCTTCGAGCAAGCTTATCCGGAAATCAAGGACAGGCGCCTGGCGTCGTCCCAGTCCCCGACTACCAAAGCCACCGACTCTCCGGTCGCGGATTCCACGGACAAATCAGCCGACAAGTCAAAAGTCATTTCCCGTGAAGACACCAAGTCGCCGGTTTCCTTGTCGAACCCGACGATCGTACGTCACGACGGATCCTTCGAGGTGTTTTTTGACCTGCGCAACTCGGATATCGGCAACAAGGCTGAAGGATTCATCTGGGCCGTGGCGGCCATGGAAAAGCAGTCTGGCGAACGCATGAGCGTGACCGTTCCGAAATCCCTCGTGGTCTCGGCCTCCGGTGATCCCGTTGACGCGGAGCACGGCCAGAAGTTTGGTATCCGCAGGTACGCCCGTCGCAGTTTCGTGTTCCCCGTTCCGCCTCGATTTGAGGGCAAGGTCCTGACGGTAGATATCGCGTTTACCGGGCAGGGCGGCAAGTATCGATCGTCGTACACCATCCCGGTCAACTTGCGATTCAATCGCCTGGCCAGCAACAGCACCAATGTGAAGCCCGTCAGTGATAGCGCCCCCGTGGAGCCAGATGTTCACGATGTGAGCGCGGACCCCCAGCAAGAATAATCCCCCGCACTTCACGGACAGTCACATTATCACCGGCCGGCTGTCCTCAAAGGCTTAAAATCACAAGGATAAGGTTGTAGAATTGGATGACCCGTCAGGGGATCCAACTTCGAACCAGTTTGCCTTCTGGAGTCGACACAGATGCATCGCCAATCCGTTTTGTACCCTGCTGGCCGTTCCTTCATCATGTTACTGATCGCTGCTGGTCTCGTCTCGTGCGCGACGATTGTTTCCGGGCGCATCAATGGTCCTGAAATCGGTCCGGACACTTTGCGTGACGCGCGCGTCAACGTCACGCGACTCGATCCGCCCGCCGACAGCGCGCAAGTCGACGAGCCGGCCACAGTCATCCTGACTCCCGACGAGGACGGGACATTCTCGAGCAATGAGGACCTGCCGAAGGGAAAGTATCTCGTTGAAGCTCTTGTCCCCGGTTACGAACCGGCCTCCCAACAAGTCGAGTTGTCCCGGTCTCAAAAGGTGAATCTGGTGTTGAAGCCACTGGGACAAGCGCGCGCGAAAGCATCTGAAGTCAACAATGACCCTGCTGCCAGCAGGGGCGAAGGTGGGGCCGTACTGACCCTGCCTCAATTCTGATGTTGGACCATCGCGTTCAACCCGGCATTCCGTGGAACCCCTGGAGGTCGCAATGGCGATTCGATTGATACTGAAAAAAATGATTGTTTCCGCGGCGTTTACCGCCCTCGTCTGGCCTGCCGCTTCATGCCAGCGCGAAGTAACGACCCCCATTCGTGTCGAGGTCAGGACGAACCAGGGAGATCCCGTCCATGAAGCGCAAGTGAAAGTGGGCAATCGTGTGCTTGGTTTGACTGACGCCAAGGGCATGCTGGAAGCCAAACCAGCCTTGCCTGAGGGTTCCGAGGTCGCGGTCGAGGTCAGCAAGAGCAGCGATAGTTACTATTTCGCCCCGCATATCGAAACGCTGGACCTGAAGAAGAGCCAGCCGAGACCAGTGGTTGTGAAAGCGGTTCTTTATTTTGTGCCGAAGCCGAAACCAGTCGAGGCCGCGGCGGTGACTACTGGAAACGCTGTCCCTGAGGCCCTGCCCTCGAATTCCCCGGAGGCGACCAAGGGCCCCGAATCAGCGCAGCAGCCAGAAGCCGCGGTGTCTTCCGTGGCATCCGTCGAGGTTGCGCCGGAGAATGCGCCGAAGGCCGTGCCCGAGGCGGAAAAAATAGAGCCGGAACCCGCGGCGAAGCCAGCGAAGGTTCTGGTCACGTTCCACGTGTTTGGCGGGAATCATGGCCTGGGTGGTGTCGAGATCTCAAGCATGCCATCGGATGGGGACAACGCCGGGTCCGTGCTTTGTACGACGAACGTGCGCGGACGGTGCGCGGTCAAGCTGGACGCGGGAACAAGCCTTGCGGTGAGAGCCGTGAAAGCGGGATTTGTCCCAGAAACGCAGGAATTGCAGTTGGACTCGTCGAACAAATTGGTCCGCATCCAGATGGAGAGGGGCCAGAGGCTGAGTGTCCAGGCCTTTGCTCGTGGTGTGCTGGCGACGACTCCGCTCCAGGGTGTCGTGGTGTCAATCGACGGGAAGCCGGTTGGCTCGACGGACAAGGCCGGTCATTTTGTTCATACGTTCAAGGGTGGCGCGTCATCGCGCAATGCGTCCTTGATGAAAGTGGACCTGGCTCCGCCTGCAGGTTTCCTCCCCGAATCAGCTGAATCCGAGTTCGCTCCCGTGGCGGGGATTCACCTCGTCCGTCATTTTGCGGGGGACTTGGCGAAAACTCCCATAGCGACCATTGAGGAATCCCGCCACGGCTCCTCGACTCTTGATACTGCGGAATCAGCTCTTCTGGTCAAGGCGACCGAATCTGCCTTTGACCGCAATGTATTCCCGCGCAAGGTCCTGGCGAGGGCGACCAGAGGTCAAAAACACCCGGATGTCAGGATCCGTCGCTCATTCTCGAAAAAAGACTCCGGGATTCACGCGGAACTTGTCGCGGTCGACGCGAAAGGCGTCGTGGTGGGGGCGGCCAGGGAATCGATACCTGCTGACGTCTTCAGTCAGGGAAAGGCCGCGGCCCTGCAAAAAACAGTCGACGCGCTGGTGGATCGATTGATCCGGTCCCTGCCTTTCCAAGGTGTCGTTATCGAGGCTGGCAAGGGTCAAATTCGCGCGCTGCTGCCCGGCCAACTTTCATCCTTCGCGCGCGCGGGTGATCGATTTGATGTCTTCAGCACGCGGTATGACCCGAAAGCCCGCAAACAGACCCTCTCAAATGTCGCGACCGCAAGCGTTCCCATGGCGACAAGCGCTGCCCCGGCCGACACGGACGGTGAAATGACGATTCAACTCGATGGCATGCCGTCTGGAAAACCGGTCGCCAAGGGCGACATCCTCATTTTCCGTGGCGTGCCGATGGAGAAAATCCGGGACCAGGAAAAAAAGGAAGACGCGAAGGACGGCGCGAAGGGCGACGAAGACGAACCCGCGCCAGTAGCCAAGACATCGGGGCGCGTGACTTCCAAGGCAACGGGTCACGCTGCATCGATCCTGGTTACCAACAAATCAAGTGATGATCCCCGTCCGGTGCAGCAAGCCAACGTCTACTTCAACGATGTCTGGGTGGGTACGACCAACAACAATGGTGTTGTATACCTGCCGAAGCCAATCATCGGTTCCAAAGGCAAGATATCGGTAGCCAAGGCGGGTTGGAACCCGGTTGCCCTTGACGCGCAGGCCGCCGAAGGGCGCCAGATCGAGGTTGCGATGGAACCTGAGGCTTCGCGGTTGCGCGTCGATTCTGTTCCTTCGGGTGCTGCTGTATTCCTGGACGGAAAGTTGGCAGGAAAGACGCCTCTGGATACACAACTGGACGGAGCGGGAGCCTTCATCAAACTGGAAGTCTCCGGGCCGGATGGCTTCAAGAAATATTCATCTGTCATTGAAGTCGAGGCTGGTACGCTCGACTTGACCGGGCAGAGGTCTGTCCAGCTTGAGGATGATGTCGTTGGAAACGCCCGCAAGTTGTCCGAGGCAGGCAAGGCTTCCGAGGCGATCTCGGCGCTCTCCAAGGTGCCACCCACACATTCGGATTATCTCGTCAGCCGTCATGTCGCCGGAGAGATCGCGTTGGCGAAACTCAACGATCCGGTGAAGGCCGAGCAATTTTTCGCGGTTGTCACTGCGGCCCCGGAGGTTCGTGATTTCATCGACAAGAGGTTTGTCGGGTCGCATATCAATCATGGCATCGCGCTGCACATGATCGCCGAGAAGATGTCCCGCTCGAATCCAAAGGTTGCCGCGGAAAATTTCGCCAAGGCGGCCGCGATGCTGGACAGGGCCGCACGTTACACAAGATTTTTGCCGAAAAAGGATTTCAAGAATTCGGTGCAGAACCTTGAATATTTCCGGGCGCTGAGTTTCCACCGTCGATGGTTGCTTGTGAATGATCCCGTCGCGCTTGAGAATGCCAATCGTGGATGGCGTGATTATGTTGGCAACATCAGCGCCGCGGACGAATCCGACAAGCAATCGAGGGTTCTCGCGGATAACGCCCGCGTATACTTGAAGCAAACCGAGGCAGGATTGTCACGTCGATGAACCAGCGTCTTGCGATTGCCCTGGCCGTCACGATCGCGGCAACCGGATGTTCCATCTCTGGTCCCGACTGGGATCCGTCCGCGTGGCTCAAACTCTTTCGCAAGGGTGACTCCCGTGACCGGCTGACAGATTTCAAGGCGAAAGACCACTTGTACTTTCCGCCGTTCATCAAGCGATTCTTTCCTGGAACGGATTACTTCGAGCGGATGTTCCCGACGCTTGAGACAGCGCGGGAGGGTGTCCAGATGGTCGAGGTCCGCAAACTCTCCCCGGGCGATGAATCACTGAACGAGGCCAACTTGAGTTGGTCCTCAGACGGTGTTTACCTGGGGTTTGAGGTGATTGGCAGCGAGAATCGACGCATTCTCCTGAAGGACCTGATGGGGGACTTCTCCCGGGAACTGATGGTACTTCCCCTGGCTCCGCAGGCGAATTTCGTTGAAGGCCTGTCCGGCGGCAATTCCGCCATGATGTCATATAACGCGGGACTCCGGTGGTCGCGTGACAGCAACCGCTTCGCGTTCGTCTCCAATGGCGGTGTCGGTGAATTCAATATTTACGTCGGCAGTGTCAGCGGCGGCGAGCACACGGTTGCCTCAAGTCGGGCAAAGAACGGGTACGCATCCTGGAACCCATCTGGAAACGAGATTGCTTTTGTCAGTTCCCGCAAGGGCACCGCGAAGATTTACGTGGTCGAGGTCGATGACCAGACGGTTCTCCAGGTAAGCAGTTCCGATGAGCCAGATCTTTTTCCTGAGTGGTTTCCGGATGGGAAGCGCATTGTTTTTTCCAGCGGGGACGCGCGCAATCACGATGTCGTGATGGCCCGGCGCAACACCAGCTCGTCCGGGTGGGGACAGCCTTTCAATATCACTCGCAGCGAATCCGATGAGCTCAGGCCCACGGTTTCGCCAGACGGCAGGTTTATCGCGTTTTACAGGGCCGCGAGGGAACTTTCGGAAGACTCCTTCGTCGAGAGCGTCTCATGGAACATCCATGTTGTCCCGGTCGACAGCAAAGTTTTTCCGTTCTCAGACGAGGCGCTTGCAAATCATCTCGTGGCGCGTGACGTGGTGGTTGATCTCAACACGGGGCCGGCATGGACTCCGGATGGTCGGAAAGTCATTTATGTCAAGCGCGATCCGGGGCTTTTCAATCCGATTCATGCTTACGACTTGTTCGAGGGCCAGACCTATCACTTCAAGACCAACACCAGGATGAACCGGGATATCATGATGTCCAAGCTCGGGGTCTTGAGTTTCCGGGCGCAGGTTGGCTCGTGGGACAAGGTCTTCGTCGCGCTGACAAACCAGGGAACCCAGTTGCAGGGGCGTGCTTCACAGCAATCGCGTCCAGTCTTTTTACGGAATTAGGGAGCGTATATGGTCATTCGTAAAGCCCTTTTCGTGATCGCGTTCTTGTCGATGGCGGGCCAGACACTGGCAGTTGAAAGCCGCATGGTGTACGGCGAAACTGGCCGTCTTGAGACTTACGACCCGTACTCGCCCCATGAAGCGGCTGCCCAGCGCATGGCAGACCTGATGTTTGACGGCCTTGTCGAGCTTGGACCGGGGGGTGATTACGTCCCTGGACTCGCGACCAGCTGGGAGATTTCAAAATCCGGTACGGAGGTTGTCTTTCGGCTCAGAAAGAATGTCCCTTGGCATCTCTCGCCATCAAGCGGCGGTAAGGCCGCGGGCACTTTCAGCGCGCGTGACGTCGTCACGACGGTCAATTTTCTCGTGAGGGCGCAGGCTGGAATCCCCAATGCGGAGCGCTTCTCAGGGCTCGCGTCGGCTGAGGAGGTTGATTCCGGGACCGTCAAGGTGTTGCTCCGCCGGGCATCCTCAGACCCTCTCAGGATGTTGATGTTCAAGGTGCTGCCGGCGACGGCGTTTTCCGGGATGAAGGCCGGTGCCCTCTTCCGTGACAGTTCATTCGCCCAACAACCTGCTGGCACCGGTCCCTATCAGTTCATCAAGTCCAACAAGCAAGGCGAGGTTCTGCTCCGGGCCAACAAGGCATACTTTGGTGGTGCGCCAAAAATTGAAACGATTGTCATGAAGAGCTACGCCGACCAGAGTGTCATGGCCCAGTCGCTCATGTTCAACTCGCTGGACTTGATCACTTACGTCAGTCCCCGCGACCTGGGCGAGATCATGGCGGACAAACGCTTGCTCCTCCTGCCATACGACGCGCTCTCCTACAGTTTCGTCGGGCTGAACAACTCAAGGCCAGTGCTTTCGGATCGCCGGGTCCGTCAGGCGCTTGCCCTTTCGATCAATCGCAAGGAGATGCTGGAGGCTTTTTTCCAGGGGCGCGGCAAACTGATCTCGGGACCTTTCCCTCCGACGTCATGGGCCTACAACCTTGACGTTCCCTCGGTGGCGCACGATCTCGCCCGCGCGCGGCAACTGTTTGAACTCGCGGGTTACGCGGATCGCAACAAGGACGGTGTCCTCGAGGACGCGAACGGAAATCCATTGAAATTGACCATGGCTGTCCCTGTCTCGGGGGAGGGTGAGACCCTGAAGAAAATTGTCCTCGGCCTTCAGTCATACCTGATGAAGGCAGGCGTCAAGGTTGACATGCAATTTCTTGACTGGGTGGCCTGGAAGAAAAAAGTGCTTTTCGATCATGACTATGACTTGACGTTGGCCTCCTGGAGTTTTGACGACGCCAGCAACATCACCAGCCTTTTTCACTCAAGCAGCTCCGGACCATGGGGAAACAATTTCGTCCAGGTCAGGAACAAGTCCATTGACGCGCTGTTGACGGAGGCGGATGCCACGAATGATTTCGAGAAACGTCGCGCGATTTATCACAAGTTGCACGCGACGATCGCCGATGAGACACCGTACATTTTCCTGTGGACCCTCACCCATCACGCGGCCTTCCAGGAAAACCTGAGTGGTATCAGGATCGAGCCTTATTCCTTCTTCAAGTACGTCACGGGTTGGAGCGTCCAGAAACGACTTTGATTTTCGGAGAGCGCGATGAGCGAGGCTGAAAAAAAGGAATCAGGAGAGTCCAAAGAGGCGGCAAATCCAGCCGGTGGTGTTGCCGATTACCTCGCGACACCCAAAAAGAAGCAAAAGTCCTATGTGATCATGGCGACAGGCGGGAATGTCTCCGAGCAGGACGTTTCCGCGATCGCGAAATACATCCAGAGCCTCGGCAAGCAATACATGCTCGCGCGACCCAAGACGCCCGAGGATTTGGCGCGGCAGATTTCCCGTCAGATCCACTTGATGATCCTTGATGACTCGTTCGCGTCGCGAGATCGCTTGCTCAAGCTGGTCCGCTTCATGAAGGAGAAGAAAGCGGGTGACGGCCTGCCGGTATTGTTCCTGACGCGTGAAGCTTCCGCCATGACCGCCGCATACCGGCAGGAATTGTTTGCCCACCAGGAAAATGATGATTACCTGGATATGAAGGGAATCGGATCGGTCGAATTGCTGGCTCGCGTCAAGCAGTCACTCGAGTTCAGGAATCGTCGCCGAAGCAGGCGTTTCAAGGTGTCGGTTCCCGTTACTTTCCAGTTTCTCGGGGAAGATCGTTGGCGCCAGGGCAAACTTGTCGATGTCAGCCTTCACGGCGCCCTTCTGGCCTCGTCCGAGAACGACCTTACATTCAACTTGAAGTCCCAGATTCGACTGCAGGTCCCGGTCTCTGAGTTCTTTGATCCGTCAGAGGGCGAGATTTTCCGGTTGTCCGGTACAGTCCGCCGGATCTCGATCACTGGCGCCAGCGCCGGACTCAGTTTTGAGCACGTGACCGAGCGCCAAATGACCCTCTTGACGACATTCGTCACGGAACTTGCGGCCAAATACGCCACCAGTCATGAGATCAACAACGCGATTGTTACCGCGCCGGAATGACGTGCCTCATTCCTCGTGCGCGATGGCCTCACCGATCAGTTGCTGCATTCGTTTGGTCAGTTTCTGGTGCCATGCCTCAAGACGCTTCTCATTGACCTCGGGGTCCTTGTCCAGTTTCGGCGGGCGGATCGGCTCGCTGACGTAATGGACCAGTCGCACCGGACGCGGGATGACGGTGGGGCCGATACCTCTCGCCAGTGGCAGTGGCAGGCGCAGTTTCTCATAGATGAAACTGGTCAGGGGATTGGGGTAAATCTCGTACAGGTCGTCCGCCCGCGGGCAAGCCGCCAGTACAATCGGCACCTGGCATTCCATCGCAAGTCGCGCGAATCCGCGTCGCTTGTGCCACCTGACCTGATAACGTTTGTCGGAAGAACGCAGTGCCTCAAGCATGCCTCCCGGCGCGACGGCGACAATATTCCCCGCGGCCAGCAGTTCCGTGGCGCTGTCATGGTTGCCTTGCACTGATCCGAAATAATTCATGACGTCGCCAAGGAAAGGAAATTTCCAGAAGGCCCTGTCGACGAGGGGGCGGACGAGGCGTCTTGAGTTCTGATAGATCGCGGCGAACAGGAGCAGGATATCGTAGGTCGCCAAGCTGTGGTTGGTTACCAGCAAGTAAGGGCCGGATTTTGGCAAATGACGCATCCCGACCACCTGGTGCCGGTGATAGACCTGGAGGGCCCGGACAAGTGGCATCAACTGCGAGATACGCTTCTGGACCTCGCTGCTTTTCTCAATCGGGTTGATGACCGCGGGGAGATTCTTTCGTGTGGTTTTGGTTTTCATTCCACGCCCTCCCCGGTCATCGTCTCAGATTTCCACAGAGCCGGTATAAACGAGCTCCGCAGGTCCAGCGAGGGTAAATTGTTTTTCGGCAATCTGCACGAAAAGTTGACCTCCCGGCATGCGAATGGCGGTCCAGCTGCCGTTTTCACCCATATCGTCCCTGGCGGACACGGCCGCCGCGATGGCCACAGCCCCGCTTCCGCAAGCCTGGGTCAAGCCAACGCCGCGTTCCCAGGGAATCGCGCGCCATGATTGCTCAATTTCGATGCTCATGCCTTTCGCGGCGCTCGTTGTCTCGCGATCGTCAGGGGCGGTTTCATCCGCCACATGCACGTTGATCCCATCCCATCCGTCCAGTGTCTGCACTGATTCCGCAAAGGCCGACAGTTTTCCGGAGTCCATCGCGAATCCGAGCAGCACGAGGTGGGGGTTTCCGACATCCACCTTGTGGATCGAACGCGCGCCCTGCCCGCCAAACGCCGCATCAGCGGCGCGCCATGCCGGATGGAACGGCCGGATTTCCTCGACCGCCGCATTGCCCATGTCAACGCCGATCATGCCTTTGACGCTGGATGCCTTGAAAACCTTGCAATGAAATGCGCGGCCCTGCACCAGCAATTCAATCGCGGGGGGCATGTCCCGTTCCGCCGTTCCGGTCGCGGCGAATTTGCGCAGAGCGCTGCGCGCGGCACAGCGCAGACCGTTGCCGCAGTTCCGGGCCAGTGACCCGTCCTGGTTGATGACAATCAGCTCTTCCGGGTGAGTTTCACGACGGTCCTTTGTCACCAGTACCAGGATTCCATCCGCCCCGACTCCCGCGCCGGTGCGGTCGCAGATGCGCGCCGCCTGTCGTTGCAGGCTCGGTATGACAAGGTCCTTGTCGATCCTCTGGATCCATGTGACGACGAAGTCATTCTTGCAACCGTGCCACTTCTCGAAATCAAGGTGCATGATCCACCGTCTCCTCGTCCCCACTAATCCCATGGCACGGGTTGGACAGCATATACCCCCGGCCGCGCACGCTCTTCAAGTAAACCGGGTTTGCCGGGTCATCCTCGATCAATCGCCGCAGCCTGACGACAAAATTGTCGACGGTTCGCGTCTCGACATCCTGACTGACGCCCCACACTTTCGCCAGCAAGTGCTGGCGACTCAGGACCCGGCCAGGATTCCCAAAAAACTCGCGCAGCATGTCGGCTTCCAGGCGCGTCAACGCAGACGATCCGCCAGGCGTGAGAATGACCAGACGCTCAAAGTCCAACTCGAACGGACCCCAGACCAACGGAGATCCGTCATCAGCCACAGGCGTCGAATCCGCGGCGAACATCGCGCACCGCGTGAGTGTTCTTTTCACTTTGAGTATCAATTCAGCAAGACGGAACGGCTTGGTGATGTAATCGTCCGCACCGATCGACAGGCCGTGGACGGAATCGGCTTCGGAAGCCCTGGCGGTCAGGAAAATGATTCCAGCGCTTTGGCTCAATTCCCGGATCGTCTTTGCGAGCTCGAATCCGCTGCAGCCAGGCAGGTTGACATCCAGCAAGTACAGGTCGAATTTTACCCCGTCCTCGAGAATCATTTGGCGAGCGCGTTCGCCATCCGCGCAAACCGTTACCTGATATCCCTCTGCCTTCAAGTTCAACTCGAGGCTGAAGGCCAGATTTGGTTCGTCCTCGACGAGCAAGACAAGGTGTCCCCGTTGCTGGATCTGGTGACGGTTTGTATCGGTGAAGTTCATCTCTTGCCTGCCGCGACCGGTAACTCGACAGTGAATTTCGCGCCCCGGTTCATTCCCTCTGATTCAACGATCACGCGACCACCCATGATCCTGGTCATGGACTGGACAATATACAGCCCGAGTCCCGTACCTGGAATGGCGTTTCGAACCGCCCGGTCGCCGCGCCGGAATATCTTGAACAGTTGCTTGATCTCATGCGGATCCAGGCCCATCCCGTGATCCTTCACGGAAATCGCGATTTCCCGCGCGTTTTTCCCGGGATGGGCCTTCAATTCGATGGCAGCCCCCGCCGGCGAGTATTTGATGGCGTTCTGGATCAAGTTTTCCATGATGATCCGCAGCGCTTGCTCCGGCGCCCAGATCCTGGTGTCATTTGCCACAGTAACGGATATTTGCCCTCGCGTTTCGTTTGCCCCGTGCACTCCCGGCACTCCGCCGATGACGGAGGCCTCGGCGGCAATGACCGGCAGCCATGTGGCGAGGTCAATGTCTTCAGCGCCTTCCGCGAACAGGGTGATTCCCCGGTCAAGACGCGCCGCGATCAGGATCTGGTCAACGAGTCGCGTCAGTCTCGCGATGTCTTGATGCGCGCCGGCCAGCAACCGCGCGCGGACTGGAGATCCCATTTCCCGGGTGTCGAGCGTCTCAAGTGTTTCCAGCGCCAACTGGATACTGGCGAGAGGCGAGCGCACTTCATGGGTCACGCTTGAGAGGAAGTTCCGTTGCTGTTTGATGATCGCGCTTTGTCGCAATCCGTCAAGGAACCACACCACAGCCAGTACAAGAATGCCGCCAAGGAGGATGCATCCGATCACGAGGATCGCGACGGTTGTTCCGGTCTCCATCGTGGCCCATTCCCGGGATCCAACTAGTTTTTTCAACTGGTCTTCCTGCCGGGTGAACCAGACGACCCAGAGGACAATCGTGGTCACAGAGAGTGTCTGAAGCCCGATGAACAAGGATACCGGGTTGAGAAGGAAACGAAGTTTCGAGGCCAGGGTGATCGTCAATCGCGCGCTGCCGATCTTGAAATCCCGCAGTGCCATCTCAATCGCCGCGAACATGCCCTCTGAGCGCCGGGATCCCGCGTTCATCAGAATCCAGCCTTGTAGGTCTCGGTGTGCCGAGCTTTCACTTGAAAAATCGCCTCGCCATACTTGGTGGTACCCGTCGCGATGCGCAGATGCCCCTCGATCCAGATGGGCTTCCACTCGACCGACGCCGATTCCTCGCCCACCATCTGGACCAGGACCTGCTGGTTCGGCGGCGGGGGAGGATAGTGGATGCATGCCTGGGGATCGGGCACGAGAAGGAATTCCCGCACCTGCTTCATGTTGTCTTCCAGGGGGACCATGAAACCAGGCAATCGGATCAATCGTCCGTCAAGTTCCTTCAAAGATTCCGATGGTTTACCGTTCTTCAGGTCGTACTCAGCGAGTTTCGGCCATTCGATGGTCCGTGCCTCGACCGCGGGACCCGTGGCGTTGTCGGCAGTGGACGTCTTGGGAGAATTCAACCAGCCGTGCAGAAGCATCCCCGCAACAGGCGCGGCGACGAGGGCTGCGATCATCAAGACGTTCCTGAAATTCATGGCAGATCACTCATAGCCGGATTGTCAGGCCGTCCACAAGAGCATTGGTGTAGGCCCGCCATGCCGGCAGACAAGCCATGGCCAGCCCGGTAAGGAACATGGCGCCAAGCCTGACCCATTCGTCCGCGGTCAAGGCGGTGACTGGCAGAACCACGCCGAAGTTCGCCACAATCATGCCGGTCGCGGCTGCCATGGCGGCATATGTGAGGACAAGGCTCACCACGACGGAGGCCCCGGTCAAAAGTCCTGCCTCGGCCAGCAAAATCGCTGTGATCATCCAAGGATGCGCCCCCAAGGCGCGGAGGATCGCCATTTCCCGGCGCCGCTCGTTCAGGGAGTTATACAGGGCGACGATCATGCTGAGCAGTCCGACCACAATGACGAGTACAGAGACGGCCCGCAGCGCGCCCTCTGCGTAGGCGAGCGTTTCCCAGAGCTGGGCCAGCGTCAAACCGGGCAGGGCAGCGGTCAAAGGCTCCCCGGTATACGTCTGGATTTCCCGCTGCAGCCCGAGGGCCTCCGTCCGGGCCTTGGTGCCTATGAAGAACGCAGTCAATCCTGGCAAATGGTCGTGATCCTCGTGCGCCTGTTCCTGGGACTGCTCCTGGGACTGCTCGTGAGACTGTTCGTGTAGTTGTGTCATCGCGGTTAACGTGATGAACAAGCTCCGGTCGAAAGGGGTCCCCGTGGCATCGAGGATGCCGCTCACCGTGAACGGATGATCCTCGTGTTTCACGAATGATTCGGCGGCCAGCCCGTGAGCGAGGACAATCTTGCTGCCAACGCCATAGCCCAGTTCCGCCGCTACGCGGGCACCAATGACGACATCGCGGTCGGAACCCGGGCGATTTCCTGCCCTGAAAACCAGTCCGCGATCCCGTTGATACCGGTAGTGCCCGAACATGTCGTTGTTCGTCGCGATGACCCTGAAGCCTTTGTGGCTGTCGCCCATCGCGACCGGTATGGTCCATGCGACCGCGGGGTGCGATCGAAAGTGTTCCCACGTTTCGCTGGAAACATTGTTCGACGGGTTGCCGATCTGGAAAACGCTGTAGAGCAGCAGCTGAACAGGTCCGCTACGCGCGCCGGCGATCACATCAGTCTGGCTGATCACGCCCGTGAACCCTTCCCTGGCCCCGGTACGCAATCGCTCGACGAGCAACAGAAGTGACATGCTGAGCGCGATGGCAGTCACCGTCAGCAGGCTGGTGACGCGTCGGTTCAGGATGGATCGCAGGGCAAGATGCAGGATCGTACGCATTCAGCCTCTCTCTCTCTCTCTCTCAGTCATCACCGGTAGACGCGCGGAAACAACGGTTGATCGCCGCGAGGTCGATGGAACGGTCGAAGCGGGTCGCCAGGTTGCGATCATGGCTCACAAACACGACGGTGGTCTTGTTCGCGGATGCGGTCTTAACCAAAAGGTCGAGGAAACTGTCCCGGTGGACTTCGTCCAGTGCCGATGTCGGCTCGTCACAGATGAGCAATTCAGGGCTGCCGATCAGGGCGCGCGCGGCAGCGACACGTTGCTGCTGCCCGACACTGAGTTTTGTCACCGGACGGTCCAGGAGTTCTCCGATACCGAGGCTGCCCGCGATGCGCCGGGCTTCATCAATTGGCGATCCTTTCAATTTCGCGCGGCGACCAGAATTGATTCGCAAAGGGAGTGTGATGTTCTCCAACGCGTCGAGGTAAGGCAGCAAATTGAACATCTGGAACAAATAACCCACATGATCACCGCGAAACCGGTCCCGTTCCGCGGAACTCATCGTGTCGAGTGCGCGGCCGAGGACGCGGACACTCCCGCGCGGTGAAGGCAGGATTCCGGTCAACAAACCCAACAAGGTCGTCTTGCCACATCCCGATGGTCCGTGGAGGAAAACCCTTTCGCCCGCCGCGATCGTCAAATGGCTGATGTCGATAATTTCCGGACCGTTGCCGTAGGCGAAAACGAGGGACTGGATCGAGATGGACGGGTACATTGGCCAACCTGCTTGAATGTCCGGACATTATCCCTGATTTCGTTGATTTCGCAAATGCAACAGGCGCGGCCAGGGCGCCAGGCAGCTTCAGGGCGCCAATCCCTGTCCGAAACGCGATTCAGGTCAGTGAAATTCGCGGTCCGCGAGGCGGTTGGTCAACATGCTCAAGCCATTATGGGTTAAAAAGATCCCGGTGGTGTCCCTTGTGGTCACGGTCGCGTGCGTTCTGTTCGCGTCGTGGATCTCGTCATCCAGCGGACTGATCCGCCGGGTCGCGGCACCTGCCGCCCTTGATCCTCGCATCAGCGTTTTCACCTGGGGTGAATCCTGGCGCGCCCGGACAGGACGCATCATGCCATCGCCCGAGGACTGGAACGGGATCTTCGGGGCAATCAGGCGTGCCGGGGTACGGAACGTGCTCATCGCGTGTGACGAGGTTTTCTCCCGGGTCAATGCCGCGACTCCGGGTTATCTCGAGGCCTTTCGGGATGCCGCCGCGTCCGGGATTTCCGTCTACGCGCCATTGCAACCCGTGGATCCGCGCCCCGGGGTCACGCCAGCGGACCCATCCCGGTTCGGAATGGTCACCGAATCGTTTGTCGAAGACTCAGGGCAATTTTCCCCGACTTCGATCCGGGACCTTCAAATGATACCCGATGCATCGGCACGTACTTTTACCGGTCCGGCCCCGGAATTTTTCGAGGTTGTTGCGGGAGCTGGGCTGGTGATGCCCGGTTCCGCGTTCATGATTCCCCTGATGCGTTGGCGTCAGGACCGGATGCTCCCGGATCTTGGCCTCGTTCCGCGAGGGGTGCCATGGAGCGTCATGATATCCGATGGCGAAGTTCGTGTCGGACGCAAGGAAGTGCAACTTCGTGACGACATGGTCGTGGTGCCACCACTGATGGGCCTTGATTCCGGGGAACTGTCTTTTGAACCACTCGAAAACCTGTTGGACCAGCCTCCCTTGAGTCCTGCGCCGGAACTTCTGATCCTTGGTCCGTCGGGTTCCGGAATGCCCGGGCGGGTGGCCGCTGTTGCCAACGCGGCGATGCGCGGCTCGTTTGAGACGCCGGTTTCCTGGCGCGATCTCGCCGTGCTGGCCGCAATGGCATTGATTTCGATGCTGTTGGCTTCACTGGGCAGCCCGTCGGACTCCATCGTCGCCACGACCCTTTGGACGACAGGCTGCATTGTGGGTTTGGCTGGAGGCGCGATCGCCCTGGATTGGTTGCCATCGTTGCATTGGATTCCTGCTCTGATGGTTTCGGCAATGCCGGCTGCTTTTGTGATTACCGCGCGTTCCCGGCGAAGGGATCGCAGAATCAGGATCCTTGCCGCGGGTCTTTCCTCGTCGCAACTGGCCCGGTCGGCGATGGCGCGCCAGGCGCGGATGATCGTTCACGACTTGAGGCGTGTCGTCAAATTGCACGATCCGGCCAACGCGGCCTACCTCGACGCGTTCTTGGTCGACTTGTCGGCGCTCGAGCAGAATCCTGTGAAGACCGTTTGTGGAAATACCGTGTCGCGTCCCCGACAAAGTTTCTCGATCGTCGAGGTCGCGCAGGCATCGATATCTGGCCTACGCGATTCGTTGCGGCGGCGCGATCTGGACGTGACTCTTTATCTCAGGCACCAGTCGCGCCTTGCCGGGGATCCGGCGGCAATGCGTCGCATCCTGGACAATTTGATCGACAACGCGGCCGCGAACGCGTCCGCCGGTTCGCCAATCCTCGTATCCACTCGTGACGATCACGTGCGTCGGGCCGACGAGCGCTCTCCTGTTTGTGTCATTATTGTCGCGAACAAGGTGGACTCCTATTCACCGCATGACTTCGCAGTCCTCGGAAAAGGGCGCGTGCGTGACCGGAAGGACGGGCGCGGTCTGGGGCTCGTTATTGTGCGCAGGCTCGCCGAATCGATGGAGGGTTCCGTTGACCACAGGCACGATCCATCGACCGGCATGCTGGAAATCGCCGTCACGATTCCCGCCGATCGGGGTTTACCAGATCTTCTTGCGGTCTCACGTGGCAACGAACTGTCCACACCCGCCATCGCGCGAATCGATCGCCGGCTGATCCTGGTTGTGGACGACAGTCCTTTTATCCGTGACAAGTGGGAGCGCCAGTCCACTGAAGCCGACATTCTTGTTTTTGCCAGTCCCGAGGAGTTCCTGAAGCATGCCGTCGATCCGGCGGTCGTCTCCCGGAGGCCAATCCTAGTCACGGACTATCATTTCGACGGGTCCTCGATGGACGGTGTCGCACTGGCGCGGAAAGCGTTGGCCGCGGGAATTATCGATATCGTGATTTGCAGCGACTGGGATATTGGTCGGCTTGACATGCGCGACAGCAGGTTTCCGTGGATCCGTAAAGGCGAGGTCTCTTTGTCAGGCGTGATGATGGCGCTTCAGAACCCGTCGACCTGAAGGGTTTCCTCGAGCAGTCCGAGACCAGCGAAAACCTGCTCGAGATCAACATCCGGATCCCTCGTGAAGACTCCGCACTGATACATGTTCTCGATGCCCAGGTGCGAATGGCAGTGAGTCACTTCGACCCGCAATCGCGCCTCGTCTATCTCAAGCCAAAAGTGGCCTCCGTGAGGCAGCGGCTCGCGCGCGATGAAACCGAGTCCGCGTCGGGATACGTCCGTAGGGCGCACGGTGATAAGGCGGTCACCGTTCATGGATACGAGGCGCCCCAATGCGCGGCTGGACACCCGGAATCTCCGGAGTTCCGTACGTTTTGACCTGATACGGATATGTGACATTTAACCCTTCGAAATCAGCGACTTGTCCGAAAGAAAAGACGCACACTTCTAACAGGGTATCGTCTGTTTTCGCCCGTACTTTAGGGCTTTTTGTCCTGAGAGTCTGATTTTCCCCGGACGGCAGCCAGAACTTTGGCGAAGGCGTCATCCCGTTGACGAAAACCGGGATCAGCGTGCCGGTTCTTTGGCAGAGGCAGAACTTTCCCGGGGTAAAAATGGACGCGGCAGGATTTTGTCGGGAAGAAACTTTCGGGTGAATTTTCTTCCGCGTTCCGGGGTACTTGCGATGCCACGTTGCGTTGGCATGACCCTTGCTTCTACATCCGGGATCCAAAAAAACCAAACCGTTATTCAAGTGCGAGGCTCCATGCGATCGTATCTCATGGCTCTCTGGTCGGTGGTCCTGTTGACTTTCGCGGGCTCGTCGCCAGTCGTCGCGGCGGATTACTCCGAGATTGTCCTGCCGTTTCCCCAGTCGCGCCCATACACGGCTAAATACGACGCGGTAGAGAACTCGGTCCGCATCGAGATCCTGAAGACGTCATCCACGGAGCTCGCGCCCCTTGAACGTTACGATGAGGACCTGGTTCGCCGTATCCTTGTGAAGGATCGCGCGGCGGATGGCGTGGAACTCCTCATCAAATTGAAGTCGCGGGACGTGGTCTCGACCATCAACGATTTCGATGAGCCATTCCGGATTGTCATCGCGATCTTCAAGCGTGGTTACACGCCGGCGCGCGCGGTGACTGGACTGCCTGTCTCCGAGACCCACGCGGATTCGAATCCTCCGCGCACAATGGTTCTTTCGGCAAAGACTCCGCCTACCGAGGTGGCGACACCCGCGAGCGAGCCGGTGGCCGGGCCAGCGGCAACCCAGCGAAAACTCTTCCAGCCGGCGCCAAAAAAGGTTGAGAGCGCGGCTGACTTGTGCGCCCATCTAAAACGGGCGAAACCCGGCCGGGCGCCGGGCTGGGATCTCATGGTGGATCCTGTATACCGCCTGGATCCCTTGCCCGCAAAACCACAGTTCAGCGCCGATATTCCGGTTCCGGTTTGCGAACGCGCCATGGCCTCCACAAAAGGCATGTCGGACTTGGCGGTAGCCTTGTACGCCGACGGTCAGGAACTGAGGGCCATGTCCATTTATCAGCAGTTGTTGTTTCATGATCCACTGGCGATCGAGAAAGATCCCGGGAACCTTTGGCGCATGGCGGAAATCCACCTTGGTCAATCGAACCTGTCCCTGGCTGCCGGATATTATGAGGTCATCTTCAAGCGCTTCCCGGGAACGCCGGAATACGGGCTCGCTGTCATGAGGCTGATCGACGTGCAGGCTCTGGAGGCGAAGGCTTCTGGACAGAGGGATATTCTGGCAAAGGTTTCTCCTGGATTGCCTTCTCTCAGTGTCGCCGGCGCGACGGCGGACTACCGTGCTGGCAAGGTTCTGCGCGTCGCCTTCTGGCGTGCGACTCAAGGCGAGCCAAGCACGATCTCAAGCGTACCTCTCATTGAGGAGATGGAGGCGCGGGAGCTTGAGTCAGCATTCGCCGGCATCAAGCATCCGCGTACCCGGTTCCTGGCGGCTTCGCTGCTGCTCGGGGCTCGGCTGGATCCGAGACGCGAGTGGTCCACGGACACTGCCAATTTTGCCGCGAACTATTTCCGCGATTACAAGACGGGTGAATTTGATCCGATGCGCAAGGAGTTGTCAGACCGCTTACGCTCTCGTCTCGACGCGATGCTGCAGAAGTTGTCCCTCGATGGCCACCATGTCGACGCGGTCCAGACGTTCGAGTTGCTGCCAAAGCCGCTGCAGTCTGTTCGTAAGAACATGAAGACGGCCTGGGCTCTCGGTGAATCGTATCGCAATATCGGGCAACCACAGCCTGCGGTGTCCTTTTACGAGATCGCGGCAGCCGAAGGATCCGGGATAGACCGGTTCAAGGCGCAATTCTGGTTGGCCCAGACGGCATCCGACGCGGCCGATCTTCTCGTGCGTATGAAGGCCGAGCATACGAGGATATCGCCCTTTCAGCGTCGTGTTGCCGAGGCAGACCGGGCGATGGCGGCGACCGTCGCGGGTTTGAAGTCCGCCGAGAAAGAGCAACTTTACGCGACTTTCCGCCAACCTCTGGAGGCGTCGGTAGAGACGCCAGCGAAACTCAGGACTCCTCCGAAAATCATCCTGTCGGCGTGGAAGGATCATTACGCGGCACGCCAGAGCGCTTCGTCCGGCAATTCTCCGACCGATACGAGGAACGAGTTCGCGCCCTCCGCGGCCTCCGCGAAATTGGTGTCCAACCTCGCGGCACGTTTCGCGGTACTCGGCATGGAGAAGGAACGTCGCGAAGCCCTGGGCCTGCTGCGTGGGATGAAGCCAGCGCAATTTGGCGAGGACAAGGACGCGCGCAAGGCGTGGATGGATCAGTTGCTGCAATTGGCGGATGAGTACCGCAAGGACAACGAGTACCTCGACGCTGGAAGAATCTACAACCTGGTTGCATCTGAAAGTGAGAACTGGGAAGGACGGGCCGAGACCCTTTACAAGGCTGGCCTTCTTCTGTACCGCGCCGGCCGCAAGGACGAGGCAGTCGCCGCTCTCGAGAAAGCAAAGGCCGACGGCAACAACTTGTTCTACGCGAACCTGGCGACAGAGCGACTCATTCAGATCCAGAAAAAGTAATTTCAAATTCGCATTTGACTTGAACGTCTGGCGCGCACGACCAAATTCTCGAACGGAGAGATTCGATGAACAACGCAGCCCTTCGGAAAGATTACTCAGGCCTCTACTCCACGAATTCCGGTTCCGGCGCGGTTGGAACGGGGACATCCACCAGTCCGGGTTCAGGGCCTTACGTAGACTACGCGAGGGTACGCCAGGCTGCGACGCAAGCGCCGACCCAGAATCCTGCCCTCGAGCCGTTTGTTTGTGACGGTGGCTGGCTGGTCGCCGATCCGGCCATGCGCAGGATCAAGGAGATCGCCGACCAGATCGCGGCCGTGAACCTCCCTGTTCTGATCACGGGCGAGGCAGGCAGCGGCAAGGAAACTATTGCCCGGTACATACATGCCCGGTCAGTTTTCGCCTCTGGTCCATTTGTTGCAGTGAACTGCTCTGCGATTCCCGCAGGGTCATTTGAGAGTGAATTGTTCGGGTACCAGAAGGGCGCGTTCACGGGCGCGACCACGGACCGGGTCGGTCTGCTGGAGAGCGCGAACAACGGCACGATGGTGCTTGACGAGGTAACCAACATTGAGGGCGCCAGCCAGTCAAAATTGCTGCGTGTCATCGACGAGCGTCGTGTGCGCCGTCTCGGTGGCAACTCAGACGTGGCCATCAACGGCCGAATCATCGCCACGACCACGGTGGACCCGGTGGCCATGGTCGCAAGTGGCGCCTTCCGCCAGGATTTGTACACCCGTCTTCACGTTCTTCACATTGAAGTCCCGGCCCTGCGTAGCCGGCCGGTTGATATCGACGCCCTGGCACGTCATTTCGCGGAAAAGGAATGTATCGCTGCCGGACGAAAACCCGTGCAAATTTCCGAGGATGCCCGCAAGGCGCTTCGTGCTTACTCATGGCCCGGCAACGTCCGTGAACTCCAGAACGTCATCAAGCGTGCGGTCGCTGTTTGTGGCGGAGAGATCGTCCTCGCCGTCGACCTCGGATTCGAAGGCACCGGATCGCGCGCGGACGCAGCCGCAAAGGGCTGGATTGAGGCCTTGCCAGTTGGTTGCACCCTTCAGGAAGTCGAGACTCAGTTCATCCTTCGCACCCTTGAACACCACCTGGGAAACCGGACCCATGCGGCCAAGACACTTGGAATCAGCCTCAGGACACTCCGCAACAAGATCAATGAGTTCTCAGCGGAAGGGATCGACGTGATCGCTCCGCTGACAGGGAGGGCAAGTTGAGCCAGAGCGTAAACAGCTTGTTCAATTTCAACGATCGCGTCCAGATGTCAGCCCTGAGTCACAGGCTGCGGCGCAGCCAGGTGATTTCGGCCAATGTTGCCAACGCCGAGACTCCTGGTTACCGCGCGCTTGGTTATGACTTCGAGAAACAATTGCAGGATGTCTCATCGCAGGGTGAGGCCTTGCCCGTACGAACCAGCAGTCCCAAGCACTTGCAGAACGCGTTCACGCAGGCAGATGGATCGGTGCGCCCCGATGTCTATGTGCGCCCGACCGAATCCGTAGCCCATGACGGCAACACGGTGGACATCGACACCGAGATGGCACAGTTCTCAGAGAACCAGATTCTCTACCGCGCGGCCGTTGAGAGTATCAACCGCAAACTCGGCATGCTCCGTTATGCCATCAGCGGAGGTCGTTGATCATGAGTACCTTCAAGTCGATGTCCATCAGTTCTTCCGCTTTGTCGGCGCAGCGTTTGCGCATGAATGTCCTGAGCACCAACCTCGCGAACGCGCAGACAACGCGCACGGCAGAGGGTGGCCCCTACCGTCGTCGCGACGTCGTGTTCACGGCGCAACCAACCGGCAACCAGTTCGCGGACTACCTGGACGGCACCTACGATACGAAACTGGCGAAGGTGCAGGTCACCGGGATCCACGAGGACCAGGGCGCGCCAAGGCGCGTTCTCGACCCGTCTCACCCGGACGCGGACGCCGATGGATATGTTGAGCTGCCGAACGTCCAGGTCATGACTGAGATGGTGAACATGATCGCGGCAACTCGCGCGTATGAGGCAAACGCCACCGCGCTGAACGAGACAAAGCAGATGGCGATGAAGGCTCTGGAAATCGGACGCTGATCCATAAAGGAGGAATGACATGTCTTCCCAGATGTCAATTTCAGCGAAAGCGGCTGAAGACCTCTTCGCGAGGTTCAACGAGATCCGTCGCGAGAGTTCGACTCCGGCGGCATCCAGCGCCCAAGGCCTGGACGGTTCTCTTGGATCGCTTGGATCGGGCGGTTCGATCGGTTCCAGCGGGTCGGGAACGGCAGGGAAGATGTCGTTTTTCGAGCAGCTGCAGGCCCGGGTGGCCGAGGTGAATGAGCACGCGAAGACCGCCGACAAGATGGCGACGAGTGTCGCGACCGGCAAGTCCGAGAACTTGCACGAGGCCATGCTGGCCGCGTCGACCGCGGAATTGACGTTCAATTTGATGGTTCAGGTCCGGAACCGGGCCCTTGAGGCGTATCAGGAAGTCATGCGGATGCCAGTCTGACGGAGTGACCTGTGAATAATCTTCGCGAATTCGTCATGAAACTCTGGGCTCAAGCCACTGCGTTCTGGGGCGCCCAGACACTTTCACGGAAGATCACCATCGGCGCGGTCGTTGTGGCCGTTTTGGTCGCCATGATTGGCTTGATCTCCATCAACAGGGAAGACCCCTACGAATATGTCTTTGTTGATCTCAGTGCCGAGGATTCCCAGGCGATCGTCGACCATTTCAAGCGCAATGGAATCAGTGACTTTGTCGTTGATTCCAAGGGCGTGAAGGTCCCCAAGGATCGCGTGCTTGCCCTGCGCCTTCAGTTGTCGCAGGAAGGACTTCCGGCGCACGGTGTTGTGGGCTGGGAAAAGTTTGACAAGCAGGAATTCGCGCGGACGGAATTTGAGCAGCAAATCAACCGGTTGCGGGCAATCCAGGGCGAGCTTGCCCGGACGATCATGTCAATCGAAGGCATCAACTCCGCCAGGGTTCATATTGTCCTCCCCAAGCAGTCTGTGTTCGTTCAAGAGCAAAAAGACCCGACAGCCTCCGTTTACATCAAGACGAAGCGAGGCGCTGCGATCGATGACAAGCAGATCCGCGGCATCCAGCACCTTGTTTCCCGGGCCGTCGAGGGCCTTAAACCGAACAACATTTCCATCATCGACCAGGAAGGAAAACTGCTGACCAGGGTCGAGGCAGAGGACTTTGCCTCGAAAATGACCAAGGAAATGTTGACCTACAAGCAGACGGTCGAGAAAGAGATCGAGGAAAAGATCCGGTCGATCGTCGGTAAAGTGGTCGGACACGAGCGCGTCGACGCGAAAGTCGACGCGACCGTGGATTTCACGCAAGAAGAACAGACCATATCCGATGTCGATCCGGACAAGACAGCGGTTGTCTCGCGCAACACGTCGGGCGAATCCATGCAGGGAACTGGCCTGAATCCCACCGGGATCCCTGGCAGCAAATCTAATGTTCCTGGTGAGCAGGAAACGCCTTCCACTGGTGGCAGCTCATCGTCAAACAAACGTGACTCTGAATTGGTCAACTTTGAGGTATCCAAGATGGTCAGCAAGAAATTGCTACCAGTGGGTACTGTCAAGCGGCTTACGGCGGCGGTCCTTGTCGATGGCAAGCAAGAAGCCGTCGGTGACGGGCCCAAGCCAGCGTTCGAGCCGCGTACCGAAGAAGAAATGAGGAAGATCGAGGAACTCGTGAAGCGCGCCATGGGTTTCAAGGACGGACGTGACGAGGTCCAGGTCCACAACATGATGTTCCAGCTGGACAACACTCAGCGTCAGGTCATCTCGATGGAAACCCAGGAACGCCGGCAATACGTCTCGACAGTCGCGACCTCGATGGCAGTGGCCGTTGCCCTGATTCTCTTCTTCGCCTTCGTTGTCAGGCCGTACTTCCGTTGGTTGACCTATGACAACGAGCGCAAGCACCAGGCGGCGATCATCGAGGAGTACAAGCCTGACCTTGAGCAGAGCATGGTCCAGTCGCTCCAGGTGAAGGAAGAGGTTCCGTTCGAGAAGATGACACAGCAGGAGCAGATCCTGTACATCGCCAAGAACGATCCAAAACGCACAGTTGAGGCGATTCGCATGATCCTGAGCCCGAACCAGGCAGGTTGAGCAACATGGCAACACTGAGCAGTGATGGTCAAAAAAGATCGGGTCGTTTCATCAAGAAGGATACCCGGCTGATCGATCACGTGGCGATTGGCAAGTACTCCTTCGAGGAAATCTGTCCGACGCCGATAGCCTCGTTTGACAACGAGGACTCCACGATCATTCACGCGCGCCTGCATACAGACTCGGATCTCAAGGCGACGGTACGGGAGCACCCCAGATTTGACCAGACCCTCAAGCACCCCGAGGGCGAGCGATATGTCATCAAGCCCGTTGACTTCACGCCCGAGTGGAACAGTTCGGTCTCTCCATCCACAGGCCGACGCAGGAAAATCGGGCGTGGTGATGATGCCCTGGAACTTAGCGACGAGGGACAACGGGAACTGGCGGCCATCTTCGGGCAAAGTGCTGGCGCCAGTCCCGAAGCCGACGGGGACTCCATCGCTCCAGCCGCGGGACTTCCGCAAGGCCTGACTCCGGTCGGCATGTCGCCGGAAGTCCAGCAAGAACAACCGTCCGCTGGATCGCCGCTCGAGCGCGAGGCAGGGTCTTTCCGTATCAACCGGCAGGAATCCGTTCCGCCCTCTGAGACGTTCATCCCCCTTGCCACGTCTCCGGTGTCTGAGGCTGCCACGGTAGAGACAGCTGCCGCCGATACGTGGAAGGTCCGCAAGGAGATTGAGCAAGAGATGGCGAAAGCCATCGCTGACGCGAAGGAAGCGGCCGTCCAGGAAGGACGCAAGAGTGGTTACGATACCGGGTATCAGGAAGGATTCCGCATCGGCGAGGAAAAGGGTGAATTGGGCGCGCGGCAGACTGCCAGCCAGTTCTTCGGGCGCGCCGCCGAGTTGATATCGGAGTTCGAGTCCTTGAAGGGCCAGATCCTTGAGAACGTCCAGCAAAATTTCTTCGACCTGTGCCAGGCTATGGGCGAGGCCCTTCTGGAACGTGAATTCGAGATTCGACCCGACTCATTCGCGTCGATCATGCGGAAGGCCGTGTCAGAGACCGTCAAGGGCGATCAATTCAAGATCCGACTGAATCCGGAAACAGCCGAGGCGATGGCCAAGGCCGGAATCAAGGACCTTGACGATCATCTGGTCAAGGACGCTCAAGTGGGTCCCTGGGCATTCAAGTTGGAATCCCAGTTGAGCGTGGTCGACGTGCAGGCAAAGAAAATGATCAAGAACCTGCTGGGGCAGGCTGATGTATCCCTGTTCTCAAAGGTTGAGAAAGCGAGCTGAGATTGGAAGGCAACACGAAAATCTCGATGAACCTGCGTCGATTCGAAAGAAATGAGCTCGCGCGGTCATTCTCGCACATCAATTGGGATCCGCGTGGCAAGGTCTGTGATGTCGTCGGAACCGTAATCGAGGCATTCCTTCCTGGATCACAGCTCGGGACGATCGTAACCATCGCAATCGGCGGACATCAGGGCGAGGTCCTTGGAGAGGTCGTTGGATTCCGTGGCGATCGTTCGTTGATCCTTCCATATAACAACATGGGCGGGATCGCGCCCGGGTGTGTCGTGAGCGCCATCCACCGCTTTGATTCCGTGGTGGTCGGTGACCACCTCATTGGCAAGGTAGTCGATCCAATGTTGCAGCCCCTGACGGGACGCCTCGGTCAAGTTGATTCCTCCGCCTGCTCGTCAGTTCCCCTCGACCGTGACGCGCCAAATCCGATGGAGCGAAAGCGCATTGAGAGCCCGCTTGGCCTTGGAATCCGTGCGATGGATTCTCTCCTGACGTTTGGCGAGGGCCAGCGTGTCGGCGTCATGGCCGGATCGGGCGTGGGAAAGTCGGTCTTGATGGGGATGGTGGCACGTGGGTCATCAGCTGACATCAACGTGATCGGTCTGATCGGCGAGCGTGGCCGGGAAGTGCGCGAATTCCTGGAACGGGACCTCGGGCCGGTTGGACTCGCCCGGTCTGTCGTGGTTGTTGTCACCGGTGACCAGTCTCCCTTGATGCGGTTGCGCGGAGCAAAACTGACCACCGCGATCGCGGAGTATTTTGCTGCGCGCGGCAAAAGGGTCCTTTTGATGATGGATTCCCTGACTCGTGTGGCCATGGCCCAGCGCGAGATTGGACTGGCGGTCGGCGAGCCACCGACAACGAAGGGTTATCCTCCGTCTACGTTTTCATTGCTGCCCCGCCTTCTTGAGCGTTGCGGGCCGATGCCCGAGGGCTCCGGCAGTATCAGCGGGATTTACACGGTCCTGGTTGACGGCGACGACTTCAATGACCCGATTCCCGATGCGGCGCGCTCGATTCTTGACGGACACATCAACCTGTCACGCTCTCTTGCCGCTCGTGGGCATTTCCCCGCAATCGAGGTTCCAACGAGCGCGAGTCGCGTGATGTTTGACATCGTCAGCAAGGACCATTGGGCGCTCGCGAACAAGTTGCGGGGGTTGCTCGGCGTCTATGAGGAGAATTACGATTACATCCAGATCGGGACATACCAGCAAGGAACCAATCCGCAACTCGATCTCGCGATCCAACTGATGCCCCACATCAACAAGTTCCTGAAACAAGACATCAATGAGATGTCGACGTTTGATGAGGCCTTGGCTGGAATGAACGAATTGCTGGCAGGTCGCGCCTGAGGCGTGGATCGGATCCATGAATGCGTAATCAACTTAAGAAAATCGAGCGTCTTGACCCGGTCATCGAGATCAAGCAAAAGCGCGTTGATGAGGAGGCCACGTTTCTCGGCGAGATCAGGCGCGAAAAGGCAAAGATGGAATCCGACCTCGTGTCCTGGCAACAGCGTTACATCGACGGCGTCGCCCGCTTGAACGCGCTCAGGGAATCGGGCAACCGTTCCATGCTTGCCGCCCTGGAGTCGGCTGTTGATCACGCCCGGGAAACTCTTTTCTCCCTGTTCCAGAGGCTCAAGGAAGTCGACGGGATCGAAGCGGCCCAGATGATCCAGCTGATCATGGCGCAGCGGGAATTGAGCGCGGTCGAGCGCTTGCAAGAGGTCCACAGGCAACGTTTCCGCAAGGACCTGGAGCGGAAGGAACAGAAAGGGCTGGACGAAATCGCCCTGCGAAGATTTCTTCAATCGAGGTGATGATCGTGATCCATGTTACAGAACACTCATCAAGCAGTTTTCCCTCTTGGCTCAAGTGGGCCGCTGCGTTCAAGGTGTCTCTCCTGGCGCTGTTTTTGGCGCTGCACTACGGTCAAGTGCGCTTTGGCGAGTCCGGATTGCTCGCCGCCGACGGCGCAACGGCAGACAAGGCCGCAGGCGACAACGCCGCCGCCAGCTCTGACGGAGCATCAAAGGCCGCGTCAACATCCGACAGCGGGCGAAAAAGCTTCCTGGACGACTTGCTCGAGCTCCCGACGCTTGACCGCGACAAGTTGCGGAAGGAAGACGTCGCCCGGTACCTGTCCATGGCAGACCGCAAGAAGAAGCAAATCGACGAGCGGGTCACTCTGCTCGGTCGTCGTGAGAAGCAGTTGCAGGACGTCGAGAAATCCATTGACGGGAAACTCAAGCGCCTCGAGGAAGAACGCAAGTTTTTCGCGCAGAGCATCCAACAAGAGAAGGACTTGAAAGGACAGCGGCTCGACAAGCTGGTTGAGCTTTATGACAAGATGGAACCAAAAAAGGCCGCGCCCGTTTTCGAGAAAATGGATGAAGACCTTGTTGTCGCGTTGTTCAAGCGACTGCGTCAGAAACAGGTCACGCTGATCCTTGAAACAATGAGCGCGGAAAAGTCCGTCAAACTCAGTGAATATTTCGGCCGCGTCCGCTCGGGCAAGGAATATGACCTCTTGAAGGAAATGAATTCCTCGCTGCGTCAGGAATTCGCGGACTGCAAGGGAATGCCGAAGGAAGCCGAAGCAGCAGCTGCTTCCGTGCCGGCGGCAACCTCGACGTCGACCGCGGCGGCCGCGGCAGCGCCTGCGGCGCCGCCAGCGAATGCTCCCGCCGCGAAGTGATCAGTGTGCCGGTTTTCCCGAATAGTGGGTTTTCGAATACATCAGGATGAAGACTCCGAATACCCACATCAGGGAACACAGCAGCTGGCCCATTGAGAATCCGCCGAAGAAGAAGCCCAGCTGCTGGTCCGGTTCACGGAAAAATTCCGCGATGAAACGGAAACTCGCGTAGCCCAGGATGAATGTCGCCGAAACCACACCCGTCCGGGGTTTCCGGCTGTACACAAACAAGGTCAAAGCCAGCAACAGCCAGCCCTCGAGGAACGACTCGTAGATTTGCGATGGATGCCGCGGCAAAGGTCCGCCGCCCGGGAAAATCATGGCCCAGGGCACATCCGATACGCGTCCCCACAATTCCCCGTTGATGAAATTTCCGATGCGGCCAAACCCGAGGCCGACAGGGATGATTGCCGCGATGTTATCCGTCAGGCTCAGGAAATCGATCTTGTTCAAATGACAGAAAATCAGGATCCCGGTGATCAATCCAACAAAGCCACCGTGAAATGAGAGTCCGCCCTGCCAGATCATGATCATCTCGGACAGGTGATGGCGGTAATAGTCGAAATTGTAGATGAAGACATAGGCCAGCCTGGCCCCGAGGATCATGCCGACGAGTCCGTAAACGAGGCTCACCTCGATCTGTTCCTCGGTCATCTTGAGCCGGCCGGTGCGCACAGCGCGGCGCAGGAACAAGAACACGGCCACCAGGCCAATGATGTACATGAGCGAGTACCAGCGCAGCTGGAACGGGCCAATCGAAGTCTGACCAAGATGAAATGGTCCAATGGTGAAAATAGCCGGGTCAATGTTCGGATATGTCAGCATTTTTTGCCTCTTTTGTTGATCGAATCCTACCGGACCCCCGGCCTGGCCCGCAACCGCGAAAAGCGCGGTTTCATGCTACAATTGAATTATTCCTTAACAGGTTGAAACCCATGGATGACAAGCGCGACATGTCTGCCGCACAGCTTGCGCGGATTCTGCGTGAAGCCCGCGCGAATGGCGCTCCCCTTTCACAGGTGATCGAGCGCGGCCTCGCCGCGATCGCGGGCCGCAAAAAATCCTCTGTGGCGCGGGAATCCGCCAAACAGGGCGGGGAACAGACCATCACCTCCAAGGTTGAGGCGCACAGTGCCGCACCGGGCAACCAGGATGCCGCGCAATTGCGCAAGATGCTGGCCGCGCTTATTCACTCAGGCGCCAAGTGGCCTCAACTCCAGTCAGTCGCATGGAAGCTTTTCATCCTGGCCCCGGCTGACGTCTCCGCGGCGCATTTCCTGGAACTGTGTGCCCTTCACGGCACGCGACAGGAATTGCTGGATCTGGCCGGATCCCTTCGAGACGCCCGTCACGCTTTTTATTTCCACCTTCACCCGTCTGTCCGCGAGAGGCTCGCGCTGATCGCCTGGTCGGCTGGTCGATTTGAGCTGGTTGCCGAGACGCTGGTCCGCGCCCGCGACGGAGCCCAGCTGCTCCCCGCTGAACGGCTCGTTGTGTTCCTGTTTCTCGCGAAAGGCAGCGATCCCGCTCCCGCGTTCATGTATTTCCGCGCGCATCGCGCCGGCATCCTGGACGCCGCAAAAAATTCCCCGGGATTGTCCGCCGTCAATCTTGACGAGGTCGTGTTGAAGGCGGGTCGTCTTGCCCTGGATCTTGGATTTGACTTTGATGTGCGCGAACTGGTGCGACTGGTTCCGCAAGGAAGTGATCGTCACTCCGAGGCAGTGGAATTGCTCAACCAGACGGTCAAGGAGACCCCGAATTCCATCTCGGATCCAATTGAGGTGCAGATCGTCGAAGGCTCTTGGCAGCAACGTCTCGAGCATCTGGAAAACAGGCTTGCCTCCGCGCGTCGCCTCGCAAGTTCCAGGGATCCCGGTCGCGCCCGTCTCAACGAAGTCCTGAAAAACATCCTTTCATTCATTCCTCAGGTGCCTGAGGCCTGGGCCCAATTGTCGGAGACCATTGTCCTCAATCGCGATCTCGCCGGCGTGATGCCAGCCCTCTACTCCCCGTTCCAGGCTAACGCGCTTGTCTTTCATCCCGCCCCGCTCGACGCTGCCCTCTGGCAGGGCCCGTTGAAAATCCGGGGCGACGCGTCGCATTTGCTGGATTCCTGGTGGCACGGCGTCGCCATGTTGCACCAGTACATCGCCCATGGCAGCGGTCATGAGGAGACCCTCTGGAAAGCGCGCCGCATGATCCTCGACGTCTCCTCCTCCGCCGAGTTCGCGTTGCCGTTCCGTTGGAGTGACTTGTTGCGCGCCGCGATGATCCATGTCTCACGACATGCCCCTGGGATTTGGGGGACCGGCGATGAAGAACGTCGCGTCGTGATGGCCCAGTTGACGATCGCGGGTGACCCTGATTCATTCAGCGCCCATGACATCGAGGATTACCTTCGTTCGAGCTGGCGCACGCCCCTTGTCGTCCTGTCGGAACTCGAGCGCATCGCGATCCAGAAAAAAGCCCCCGATGCGCAGCGCCTCGCTATCCTCAAGAAAGCCACCGTCGCGGGCCTGACCAACAATGACCTCGACGCGATCTGGCGCGCCGTCAGTGCCGCCCAGAATGATGACCTGTGCTGGCGCGTCGCCGCGGTTGCCTCGACAAGGTCCGCTTTGATTCCGTCGGCCCGACACGCGCTCGAGATCTCAGGCGAACGCCGTGGGTTCTATCCGTTCATGGCGCCGTCGCTCGAGGAGATCGAGAAAACGGCCCTCGCCGGTTTCCTGCCCCGCGAGGCGCAAATGGCCCGCGCCTTGTTGCGCGTCGGTCCGCGCCTGCCAGAACTGTTCAGCCTTTTCGATGGCAGGTCTCGCGTCCTGAAACCCGTTTGCGCGCCGGCCGGATCACCCGAGGCCAGCATCGAATTGGCCTTGAAGGCCCTGAAATGGCTGCCTACTGGCGCCCGCGCATTCCGGTTCAGTCACGAACAGGCGGCCTTCGGCGGCGTCTCGCTGCCGCCGTTTCTCCAGATGGCCCCGGCCTCACCCTGGGGACTTTTGTTTGTGCTCATGGGCCAACGCCTTGGATGCAACGCGTGGAACTGGCAATTCAGCCGTCTGGCCAACACGGTGTCGGAACTGATTCCGCGCGTCGCGCACATTCCAGAGTACAAATCCCAGACGTCGAAGGTCGCGAGATGGTTACGCGACCTGTCAGCCGAAGAGCGGATCGCGTGGCAGGAACTTGGCAAGGAGTGTCGTTCTTTCACCGACCAGGAAGGTCAGGATTTTCTCGGCAAGTTGGCATCGAGGCTCAGCCTGATGATGCTCCCTGATAACATCCAGGCCCTGCAGTCATTGCAGCAGATGCGCGTGGAACTGCCCGTGCTCAGGGATCTTGAGGCGTGGATACTCGGTCAGGAGTACAGCCAATGGCGTCAGCAGCGTGGATTGGCTTCTCGGATCATGGTGCCGCTGAACCTTCGCCGGCTGGACGCCATCAGCAAAATATGACTCTGGTCAACTTTCGTCAGTACGCGCCCGGAAGAATCTGGGCGGCGCGCTCGGGCGACTGCTTGATCTCCTGGATGATCTTGATTGCCTCGGTCTGACGCATGGTCCCGGAGGCCATCATCTCGCACAGATAACCCTCAGCCGGGTCTGTCAGTTCGTAAACTGAACTGTGCTGCGGCCAAAGGTTGTTGTCCTCGTTGCTGCCGCCCATGCACAACGGGATGTGATGGTCGATCTTGAATTGCATGCGGTTCAGGCTGCGGGTGGCGTAGCCCAGCTCGCTGTCATAACGCACGAAAATGGCAGCCTTGCGGTGGGACTTCACGTCGCGCTCGCAGTACGGAACGTGTTCGCCGTAACGGTACTTGTCGGGGCGGCCGCACTTGCTGCCCGGAGTCATCTCAATGTGAGGCGTACGCGGGAATCTTTCGCCATTCTGGGCGCGCATGGAGTATCCAGCGCGATAGTCTGCCAGAAACGCGGTCGACTCACTCGGAGCCTCACCGCAGGCGGTAACGAGGTTGAGGGATACAAACAGGGAGCAGGACAGCAGGGCGCGGGCGCAGAAACGGATCATCTCAGGGTCTCCTCATAGAGGGGCATTTACGGCGCCCCGTAGAAACACCAGCCCGATCGCTGGCTTATATGGGAAAAACGAATCGATTTGCGTACTGACAACTAACCGGATGCGGGCACCTAGTATGTCACCCATCTGACTTCGGCAAGCATAAATTCAGAAAATTGATCAAAAATGAATCATTCGAGAATGTATCGCACGCTCAGTTCCGGCGCGAGGCCAAACCCGGCCCCTGATTTTGTCCCCAGAACTTGCCCGACAAACATTGTCGTCTGGAACGACCACGTCACAGGGTCCCCCAACATGGTGTACTGCACCCCTGCCGGTATCCTCGGATAAAGGCCTTGCGCGTCCATCTGGATCCCGAGCCCGGCGAGATAAATGATTTTTCCTCGTGATTCCTGCCACTTGTGAAATGTCGGCCAGGTAATCCGGTTGAATCCGTCGTCGAAGATGGCAAATGCCTCCAGGGTCAGGCCCATCGACTGAAGCCCCGTATAGTCCAAAAAATTCAATCCCAGATTCCACGCGTATTCGCCTGCCCCGACATACTGTCCAAGGACTCCCGTGTTGCCCAGGCTGCCCGCCCGCGCGCCGATGCTCCAGATGCGCGGTTCTCGCCTGCCCCTCACCGGCCGCCTGCGTGGCGGCAACAGGCGTCCCTCGACATCTGCTTCCCCGGCGGTGGCTTTCGGTACTTCCAGTGCTCCGGTCGAACTCGCCGGCGGCAGTTTTTCCTTCGCCGCGGGGTCGTCGAGCTCAAGACCCGACCTCGTTTTGTCAGGCGGCGGCATCGCGAGTCCCTGACCCGCGAAAATCCCCGTGGCGATGGCGAAGGCGATCTTCTTCACGCGTTCTCTGCTCCGTCACGCGCGTTTCTCACGCGTCTCAGTTCGATGATGCAAACACATCTTATCTCAAAGGAATGTTTCTTGCTCCTCCTGGAAACAGTTGGCGCGTTGTTGGTCGCGCCTCGAAGGAGTTTCCTGTGAACAACCTCGCCCGGTCAGGTTCCAAGATGCCAAAATCACCCGTCGGCAAGAAACGCTCGGACAAGGAAATGACGCGCCATGTCTTGTGCGCGCTCGTCGACGACCGTGTCGAGGACGCTTACGAGCTGATGCAGGACATCCATTGCCGCCATCTGCCAGTCGTGCGTGACGGAAAACTGATTGGAATCATCTCCGACCGCGACATCCTCCTGCGCGCAACGTACGGCGCCGGTGGTATCACGTTCCCCGACCTCAAAGTGGGCGACATCATGAAAAAGGAAATTATCAGTTGTCGCCCGTCCGCCAGGCTGTCGGCGGTCGCGGAACAAATGGTCGCGAAGGCAATTGATTCCTTGCCGGTGACGGACGACCAGAATCACCTGCTGGGGATCATCACGTCGACGGACCTGTTGCGGGTGATGCAGAAGAGTTCCGAAACGGACGGAGGCGATGACACGGTCCTTGACGTGCTGAGCCTTCCCAAAAGCCAGGATTGAATGAACCAGGGGGAATTTCCCGGTGGACGCGCTCGAGTTATACGCCAAGGCGCGTGATGGTGGTCCGTGGTTCCAGCTTGCCGCGGAGACGTGGAGCCTGATCGCGGCCATTGTCGCGCTCATCGCGACCATCCTCCTCGTGATTTTTCTCTCCGCGCGCGAAAAGTCCATCGTCGGGCGGCTTTTCAGTGCCCTGCGTCCACCGCATGCCGAACACTTGTTCATGCGCGTCGGTGTCGCCATCGTTCCAGAGTCGATCGCGGAACTGGAGAACACCTCCACCGCGGTCCCGCGGCACGCCCAGGCTTATCTGGCATCGATGGCTCCTCACGAGATGCGACTTTACGCCAAATTCCCGATCGGCCCCGGTACGGTGCTCCGGATCGATCCTCCGGGTGTCCACGTTGTCGTCCAGCAATCCCGGGCCATCAGTGAGGAGCCTCCGTGGTTCTCAATTGAAGCCGAGCCCGTTTTCCGGGATGATGTCACCAGACGAAATTATCGAAAATTTCTTGGCGAACTTTCGCAGGTGGCTTGATCCTCATGACAAACATCCGCAAGGTCCTGTTCCTCGGCTCGATTCTCCCTGTGTCCCTGGTCGCATGCGGCAAGAATGTTATCTCCGGCCGTAACGTCGAAAACCAGACGACGATCCTTGACGATGGTTCCGACGTGCTGGACGCGACGGCGTTCGCGGTCGCCTCGAAAGCCGAGCTCGACGCGGTCGTAGTCAACTCGACGGCCCTCGCTGACATGTCGCTTGGTCGCATGTTTGATTTCGACGATGCCAATCTGGAACTTGGCCTCGCGCCGTTATCCCGGCGTGCCTTGTCCAACCCGAAACCGGTTTTCTGTGACGGTGAGGCGGCGATCAACGACGTGGCGCGCCTCGATGGCGTCAACATCAAGCTGACCTATGAGGCCGATGTCACGGCGTGCGCGACCAAACCGCAAAGCCTCGCGTTCACAGGCGATTCCGTGGCCGCCGCGGCTGACCAGTTGATTGTGGACCGGCAACTTGCCGCGTTCTCGCTGACTTTTGCTTGCGATTTCCGCGACCTGACGGAACTTGTCCGGTCCGGCGAAGGCAAGGCCAGCATGGTCATGTCCACGGTTGCTGCGTTCTCCTGTCCGGCGAAAGGCAAAGACAAGGCCGCCACCGGGCGCGCCTACCGGTTTGCGGGTCGCGTAGACGGCAGGTACGTGGGTCCGCGCAGTGAGGTTCCGGTCCAGCAACGGTTCTGGCGCGGTTACGATGCCGGGACGCCCGGCGATCCGTGCATGCTGACCAGGCAGGGCTCGTCCCGTGGACGCCTAGGGGCCTGTCAATTTTTCGAGCGTTCCGAGTCGGTCAACCTGGTCGACAACTCCCGCAAGGGTCGACTTTTGACGGCCTCGGCCTCGTCCCGAACCCGCAACAGCAGCCTGTTCCACGATGGCGACCTGGCGATCAAGGTCAACGGATGGGCGTCCAGTCACGGATTTTCTTCGCAAGATTCTGATATCACTATAGATTTTATGCGCCCGAGCGGTGAATGCGCGCGCTACACCCTGCGCCCCGCGGCGGTGAATTTTGAGGCCCGGGACTGTCGCTGACCGGCAGTGACGGGTTAACTCCCCTCCCGTCTCACGTTCCTTCATTAATATACTTGACCTATTTCAAGACAGATTCTAATAATCTGTCCGGTTTTCATTACTTTCAGTCCTTTTTGGGGAACCTCCGCCCGTGACCCTTCGCCTTCGAGAAGTCGTCATCCCTGCCGGTGTCGAGATGCCGCCCGACTCCCTGCAGACCGCTGTTGCCAAGAGCCTGGGAATCCCCCGGGAAAATCTGAAGGCGATGACCATCCTCAAGAAGTCCCTGGACGCCCGTCGCAAGTCGGCGATCGTCTACAAGTACCAGGTCGATGTCGACATCGAAGACGAGGACCAGGTCCTGGCCCGCAACCAGAGCGTCGCCGAGAAATCACCGGGGATCAACGTCGCCAATCCTCTCGATGGACTTAATCCTGACGCCGTACGGATGCGTCACAAACCAGTCATCATCGGTTCCGGACCCGCCGGGATTTTTGCCGCCCTGACGTTGGCCCTGGCTGGCCAGCCCTGCGTTGTGGTGGAACGCGGCGAACCGGTCGAAGGCCGAATGCGCACCGTGAACCGCCTGCGCCGCCGGGGATCGTTCGAGGGCGAAAGCAACTACTGTTTTGGCGAGGGTGGCGCGGGAACGTTCTCTGACGGCAAGTTGACGTGCGGGAAGAACCATCCGTTGATTCGCCATGTCTTCGAGCAGTTCGTCCAGCACGGCGCTCCCGCCGACATCCTGTACGACGCGAAACCTCACATCGGCACCGACTTCTTGATGCGCGTCGCTTACAACATGCGGCAGCACTTGAAATCTCTTGGCACCGAGTTTGTCTTCGGGCGCCGCTTCCTCGATTTCTCGTCTGGCGGCGATTCGGCGCGCTGGATCGTCCGGCTCGACGATGGGCGTGAAATTCCGACCGATCAGTTCGTGATCGCGATCGGCCATTCGGCCCGCGACACTTACCAGATGCTTTTCGACAAGGGCCTCGCGATGGTGCCAAAGCCATTCGCGATGGGGGCGCGGATCGAGCACCCTCAGCAGCAAATCAACCGTATCCAGTACGGCACGTGTTTCCTGCCGCAGGCGGCCGAATACAAACTTGCGGCGCAAGCCGAATCGCGCGGTATCTGGACCTTCTGCATGTGCCCGGGCGGGCATTTGATGCCGACGGGCGCGCAACCTGGACACCTCGCCATCAACGGGATGAGCTATCACGGACGCAAGAGCGGTTTCGCCAACGCGGCGGTCGTTGTGAATGTATTGCGCGAGGATTTCTTCCGTGGGCACCCTCTGGACGGCATGCACTTCCAGGCACAACTCGAGCGCAGCGCCTTCGCCGCGGGGGGCGGCAACTACAACGCGCCAGCCCAAAGGCTGGTGGACTTCATGAAGGGCCGCGACTCAAAAGGAGTCCTGTCTTCCACTTACCGGCCAGGAGTCTCCAATTACCGGATGGACAAGTTGCTGCCCGGGTTCATTGTGGACTCCTTGCGCGGCGCGATGCATGATTACAACCAGACCATGCGCGGCTATCTGTCACCGGAAGCCATCGTCGTTGGCCTGGAGTCAAAAACTTCGGCTCCGGTCTCGATGGTCCGTGACCGCAACTTGCAATCGGTCAGCCATCCGGGCATTTTCCCTGCAGGCGAAGGCGCCGGATTTGCCGGCGGGATCGTCAGCGCTGCCCTTGACGGTGTCCGCATCGGTCGCGCGGTCCTCGAGGACTCGGCACGCGAGTCGGTCGCCCTGCCCGTCTGGGTCAACTGACGGTGGCTGTCATCCTGAAGCAGGGCCGTCATCCTGAAGCAGGACCGTCATCCTGAGCCGGAGGCGAAGGATCTTTTCTTCCAAACGGAGCACCCCATGTCCAACCAAACACGCGACCCTTTCGAGTGGTTTGACTCCTGGTTCAAAGACGGCCTGGCCCTCGGCCTCGACAATGCCGACGCCATGACCCTGTGCACGATTGGACTCGATGGCAAGCCATCCGCCCGCATCGTGTTGCTCAAGGCCGTCGAGGACGGGAAGTTCTGTTTTTTCACCAACTACGAAAGTCGCAAGGCACGTGAACTCGCCGCGAATCCTTTCGTGACCCTGGTCTTCCTGTGGCCGACGTTGAATCGTCAAATCCGCGTCGAAGGCACGGTGGAAAAGCTGTCCCGTGACCGTTCGGAGGCCTATTTCGCGACGCGTCCGCGCGGCAGCCAGATCGGCGCGTGGGCCTCGGCCCAGAGCCGCGAGATCACTTCGCATGATCAGCTCCTGAACCAAGTCGCGGAAATGGAAGCCCGCTTCGACGGGCAGCCGGTTCCGTGTCCACCCAACTGGGGCGGATACGGAGTCACTCCCGCGCGTATCGAGATCTGGACCGGCAAGCCAAGCCGCCTGCACGAGCGTGTGGTCTATGAACGCGTCGCCGCGGGCTGGAAAACCCACATGCTCTCACCTTGATGGCGGATTTATCCGTGTGGTCCGGCGGCTCAGTATCCGTCGCACTTTCTTGACCCGTGCCTCGTCAAGCCTCACGTTCAGCGACAAGATGGCTCCCGTGATGAAGAAAAATGCCACACCCGGTCCGAAAACGAGGGCAAGGTTCCACGAAACCTCCGGCGTTTGTGTCGCGTTCGGCTGGAATCCGATCGCCGACAGCAAAACCCCGGAAATGGCGACGGCCAATGCCCGCGCCGCCTTGGATCCCATCTTCCAGATTCCAAAATAAAGTCCCGGCCTGTTTTGCCGCGTTTTGACCTCGTCATAATCGACAACGTCAACCAGCCACGCGTCGAGCAGCAAAATCGATCCGACGAAAATCCCGCCGAGGATGCCAGCGATCGCTGGTCCTGTCATGCTGCCTGGCGTGAATAATGGATAACCGATCGCGGTCATGACACCGAGCCCGAATGTCCCGGCGAAGAGGGGGATCTTCTTGCCGAATCGATTGGATACGGCGATCCAACCGGCAAGGCCAAGGGTGAAGACCACCATGAAGAAAGCGATGATCTTCTGCGTGTCCGCCTCGGTCAGGTTCAGGCGGTACTTGTAGTAGAAAAAGGCGAAACTCGAATTGATATTCACGCCGATGGTGGCGATCAAATACGCTGAGAAGAGGGTCAGAAAAGGTTTGTTTCGCAGGAGCGAGCGCAGACCGTCGAGGTGCGCCGCCGCGGCTGACCTGGCAAACTTGCCTTTCTGGACTCCCGTTTGCCTGTCAGCGTTCCCGCTCCCGTTTGATGGCAGGTCCGCGCCACGCGTGACGATGAAAGTGGTGATCGCCGTGACGATGATCACGATCGCTACAATCGCCGCGGCCATGACGTGTGCCTCAGTACGATCCGGGGTGGCTTCTGCCGCCACGGTCGCGCCGCTCGACTGCGTCAAGATGATGCCGGGAACGATGGTTCCAAGGATCGCGCCAAGATTTCCCGAAATCAGGCGCCACGCGTAGACCTCGGTGACTTCATCGCGGTCCGGGGTCAGTTCGCTGCCGAGGGCAGCGTGCGGGATCGCGATCACTGTGGTCGCGGTATTGACCAGCATGTACGAAATCAGAAGAAACCAGAATTTCCCCGCCTGGGTTTCAAGATGCGGCGGCGAGAAAAGATAAACCAGGGATCCCGCCAGCAAGATGGATCCAATGGCGATGTAAGGACGCCGTTTTCCGAACCGGCTGCGGGTGCGGTCGCTGATATTCCCCATCAAGGGGTCAATGACCGCGTCCCAGACAATCGCGATCGCGGCCGCGTAGCCCGCCAGTTTCGGTTCCAGCCCGACAATGTCCGTGTAGAAGATCAGCAAGTACAGTCGGATCAGGACCTCACTGGCGGTCAGACCCGTCTCAGCGACGCCGTATCCGGCTTTCAGGAGATGTTTGTTCATCATGGCTGGAAAGGATCCTGCGTGAAAGATACCGCCTGGTTTTCAGCGGGCGATCTCCGCGACGACCCTCTGGTCGTCACCGGTACCCCACTTCATGTCTGGTCCGGCAGAGAAGATCGCGAACAAATTTCCTTTGACCTGGATGCGAAGTTCCGTACCCCAGAAGTCCTTGGACGCGTCGCCTTTGCCTTTCCTGCCAATGCCCACCAGACGCTGAACGGTTTCCTTGAAGACGCGCTGGTCGTCGATCCTGGGCGGGTGCTCGTCAATCATGGCCAGTTCCAGCGCGTGAGCGACGGTGGACATGCGCTGGTAGTTGACCACACGCTCGACGCTGTGAACGAATTCCTGCACCTTGCCGGTAACGGCTTCCTTGTTTTCGTAACCCTTGTAGCCCATCGATCCCATCAGGGCCAAAGGCAGCAGTCTCTCAATCATGAGGCGGCTCTCCTTTGGCTGATGTCCGGTGTCGCATTTGATTCGTCCGGTTTGGTCGTGGTCTCATGCGACTTCATCTGGGCCGCGGTCATGTTGCCCAGCAACAGCGCCACGACGGCATTGTGGCTGCACGCGTCCAGGAAATCATTCCGCGCCAGTGCATAGCACGTGACATCAGTCGCGCAGGTCACGGTGGCTGTGCGCGGCGAATTGTTGACGAGCGCAGTTGTCCCGACAAGATTCCCGCGCGAGAGTTTTCCGGCCAGCATATTCCCGTGGCGTGTCACCAGGACGTCCCCTGATTCAATCAAGTACGCGCAACTCGCTGTCTTGTCGCCTTCTTGAATCATGATGTCTCCTGCCTTCGCCATGCGCGGCTGCATCGCCCGCGCGATCGCCATGGTTTGGGCCGGGGTCAGGTAGGACAACGCCTCAGATTCCTGCAGCAATTTCACGACTCGCATCACCTGGGTGAGTTCCTGGCGCGCGGTGGAACCTTTCGGGAATACCATCGCGAAGATGTTTTCCGGAATGGCCAGCAAGACACCCGATGTCACCGCCTTGACTGTTGCCGAGCGCTGGCGGTCCTCGAGCAAGGCCAGTTCGCCAAAGGAGTCCCCCGGGAACAGGCGCACCGTTGTCGCGACCTGGCCACTCTCGTCCCCAAGTTCGACCGTGTATTCACCCTCGAGGATCACATAAAACTCGGTTCCGGCCTCGCCTTGCTGGATGACGACCTGTCCCGCGTGGGTCTGGCTGATGCGTGAACCGAGGGCGATTTGCATGAGTGTCGGGATTTCCTTCGTCGCGAAGATCGGCATCTCGTGCAAGGCGCTGCAGAGCGCCTCAGGCGTCAGCCGGTTCGTGAGAGTCAGCAGGACCTTGGGACGGATGGCGCGCAAAGGTACAGACGCCAGACTGAGCGCATTCTGGAAGGGAATCGCCGCCAGCCGGATGACACTTGAAATCGAGACCAGGCCAAGGAGCCACAGCCAGGCAGTCGCGGCGGCGGCGTTGGCAACTTCCGAAGTGGTGATGTCGCCACCCGCGAGTGAGGCGACGCGGTTGCCGAGTTCGTAGACGGAGGACACGAGGATTTCTGCACCATAGATGGTCAGGCCCGCGAGCCACGCGATCATGGTGGTGGCGAGGATGCTCTCGCTGAAACCGGCCTTCTGGTCGAAACGCAGCAGCCCTTCGCGTAGAAATTTACGGGTCGTTTCGAGCAGATTCTTGTGGCGCGACCATGCCTCAAGGCACGCGACCAGTTGGCCACGATCCAGTGGCGTAGTTTCGCGCAGGCCGACCATCATGAAACCAAACGCCAGGGCAATCAGGGGTTGGTTGATGCCGCCGCTGGCCATCGCGGCGATTCCGGCGCCCAGCCAGGGCAGCGCCAGGAAAGTCGCGCGCAGGCGGATTTCCTGTTCGCGCGTCAGCATGTCCGCGGAGTTCGTGTCAAAATCAGCCATCAGGAACAGAATCGCGCGGCGCTTAAAGGACAGATGAGTTGTCGTTCTGAGCTGGCGCGGCAGGGCGCCCTCGATCATGGCGTTGGCGACCAGGCTGTAAATCGTTGACGCGGCAAGGACGGCGAACCACAACATTCCCAGTGCCGCGGCCGGTGATTCCAGCTGCCGGATGACGCTGTCGATGCTCAAGGTCGAGCGTGTCAACGGGCTGCGAAATACCATGAGGATTCCAGTGACGACAACAATCGACATCGCGGGATGACCCCCGGCAGATAGCAGCGCTTCGTGCCATCGCGGGGATCCCGGGCCAGTGGCGGACGTCAAATTACCGTGGTCGTTGGTCGCGGTGTTCCCTTTCGTCCGGGTGGCGAGACGCTCGATGCTTTTCATCAATTCGGGATCCGCGAGGGGTTCAAGCAAACCTTTGGCGTGAAGGTGCAAGATCAATTCGATGGTTGTCTCGATGCCTGCCGTGCCGTCTGCGGATCCAAACCTGGATTGCAGGACGGCCTGGACCCCACTGGTCCGGATTTGCTCGAACAGGAATGCTTCCTCACGTGTCAGGGCGCAGACCTTGCCGCCGGTCTGGGCGCGGGCGGCAAAGGCCGACCCGCCCGGATCGCGCGGAATCACGACGCACGGACGCATGTGTTGAGTCCCGGCCAGGACAAGTGGCCATTGATTCGGCGGCTGGGCTGTCTGTGACGGATCAGGTTTGGTGGCTGGCGCTGTCACGGCGTGCCTTCTCCCATGGGCTTGAAAACATGCATCAGTTGGTGATCGGAAAAAGGCTCGCGGACTGGAGAAATGGAAAAAGGGAGCCGAGGCTCCCTTTTTCTTTATTCAACGATTTCAGGTATTTGCGGTGGTTATTTGGCTCCGCCAACTTTCGCCGCGAACCAGAACCCGCCGCCATGGTGCCACGGCTTGTGATCATTGCCGCCTTGGCCGGTCGTTTCCAGGTCGCTCAGGAAGTTATCGATACCCGAGGCGGACGTCATTCCAGCGAGCTCTTCGGGCTTGTCGAATTGCTTCGTGTAGAAGTCGCCCCAGTACTTGGCGCCGTTGCTGCCGCGCAGGTACGAGCCGCGGTAAATCACCGCGAAATTTTCCGGGGCTCCCGGAGGATTCACAAAAACCACGTAGAACACGATGCGGTCGCCCTTGTGGACCGATTTGAACCCATGCGCGGTCAGTGCGTAATCGCCACTGCGCAGGATCACGTCGCCGTGTCCGCGAGCCGGCACTTCGAGCGACGCGTCGCGCGTGACCAGTTCACCGGACGGCATCTTGTAGAACACGCCACCATCGGCAATGACGCTGCCGGCGCCGTTTCATGCGTCGCGGCCAACGCGCCGTTTCCGGCGATGGCGATTGCCAGAGCGAAACTCCCGAGAAATCCCTTCAACAGTGCTGCGGTCCTCATGCGTGTGCCTCCTTCGTGATGGCTGAGAGGATTCGTTGCTGCTCGATCGCGGTCAAGTTGTCCAGACCGCGAAACGTTTCCGATACTGTATCCGAATGTTGTTTCTCGACGCCACGCATCATCATGCACAGGTGCCGGGCCTCGACGCGCACGGCAACGGCGCGCGGCGCGATGGCCTCCATGAGGGCGTCGGCCAGTTGCGTAGTGATCCGTTCCTGAACCTGCAGGCGACGCGCGAAGAGTTCCACAATGCGCGGAATTTTTGACAGGCCGAGGATCTTGTTGCCGGGATAGTAGGCCACGGTGGCCTTGCCCCAGAAGGGCAGCATGTGGTGTTCGCACAGGCTGTAGAACTCGACATCGCGGACAATGACCAGGCCAGAGCCTTCGCCCGCGAAAACGCCTTTGCCGATCACCTCGGCGACGGATTTCCCGTAACCGTCCAGGAGGTGCCTCATGGCTTTCGCAAAGCGCTCCGGGGTGCGCTGGACGCCCTCGCGGAGAGGGTCATCGCCAGAGGATCGCAGCAGCAATTCCGCGGCTCGCGCCATGCCATCCCGGTCGAATTCGCGACGGATTTCCGGGGCTGCCTTGGCCGTAGAGAGGCGCGTTGAATGAAAATGGTCAGTGATTTCAATTAGTTTTGGATTATTTTCCACGTCCAACATGGCCATCTCTCCGTCGCGTCATGGCGACTTTGGTTTCGTTGAGTAAAGTGACACTTTGTCCTCAATTTGTCTAGCTATTGTACGAAATAATTATGAGAGAGTTAGACAAAAATACATAATTGTCTTAAATAAGATGTCTAGTTGTCTAACTTTACAAGCACAACGTTAGACAAGCGAGGTTTAACCATGGAACAGTTCAACATCAAGGCCGTCGTCAAATACTCAGGCATCAATGCCCACACGTTGCGCGCGTGGGAGAGGCGTTACGGGGTCATCAAGCCCGCCCGTGAGTCCAACGGGCGCCGGATGTACACCCCGGACGAGGCCGAGCGACTCAAGATGCTTGCCGAGCTCGTTGCCCACGGGCATGCCATTGGCAATCTGGCGCGCTTGACGGACGAGGAGCTGCGCGCGCTGCATCGCCGGTTGATCAATGCTCCGGCCGCGGACGGCGTCGAGGCGGAGCGGGCAAGGCCGCTGAAACTCGTGACCACCCCGCAGGCCATCTCCGAAAGTTGCCAGCGCGTCCTAGATGTCCTGTCCAACTTCGAACTGGAAAAACTCCACAATGAGTTGCTCCGCGCGAAGGCACAGCACAGCGCGCGTTCTTTTGTCCTCGATGTCGCCCTGCCGCTGGTCATTACCGTTGGCGAGCGCGTGCTGACGCGCAAGATGTCGATCGCGCAGGAGCATGCCCTGTCGGCGATCCTCCGCGTCCAGTTGGGGGATATTGTCTACTCGCTGCGCCGCGGTGTTGATTTCGAGGGGGCTCCCTCCGACGCCAGGAGTTTCAAGGTCACCATGGCGGCACAGGATGGCGACCTCCACGAATTCGGAATCCTGATGTCGGCCGTACTGTGCGCTGTTTACGGGGTCCGTTGCCATTACCTCGGCCCGAACCTGCCCGTGCAACCTCTGGCTGAGGCCGCCACGATCCTGCGCAGCGACGCGGTTCTGGTCGGACGCACGGGTGTGCTCGACCGCCGCATGAAGGGGTCGGAGCAGATCGATTATCTGCGCGACCTCGACCGCATGTTGCCGGCCGGTACCCAGATTTGGGTCGGAGGCGCCCTGGAATGCGACCTGTCCCAGGTGACTGCAGGTGACGGCGCGCGGCAGGTCAGGTATATCCGGAGCCTCCAGGAGTTCGACGCCTGGTTGCGGAAATTGACACAGCCCGTTCCAGCCGCGCGCGATTCAGGCGACGTCGTGAAGGAAGTCCGGGAAGGAATATCGTGAAGCTGGATGGTCCATTGCTTGATTGCCACTTGTTCGTCTGCACGAACACCAAGGACGTTGGTGAATCGTGCGGCAAGAAAGACTCGGCCTTGTTGAGAGACAATCTGAAGGAATGGGCGGCCAAGGCCCATCCGGAATGGCGGGGTCGCGTGCGTGTGAACGCGTCGGGATGCCTTGGGCATTGCAAGCGCGGGATCGCCGCCGTGATGTATCCGCAAGGGCACTGGTTCACGGAACTGAAAAAAGACGATGACGCCGTCCTGCGTGAGGCGCTCGAGAGTTCCATGAACAGTGTGGCAAAACGTTCGATGGAACCGGTTCCGGAAAAGACACCGAATGAGAACTGACCACTGGGATGGCATCCAGAACGATGTGTTCCTGCTGCATTTCGGCGGGCCGACGTCCAGCGCGGAAGTCCAGCCGTTCCTGACCGAGCTGTTCGAGGATCCGTTCATCCTCCGGGTGCTTTTGCCGGAGGGCGTGCGCAAGGCCCTTGGCCGTTTCATCGCGCGCCGTCGCGTCCCCAAGGCCGACAGCCAGTACCGCGCCATCGGTTATTCGCCGATCAACCGTTACACGGATATCCAGGCCCGGCATCTGGAAAAAAAATTGCGCGAGATCCATCCGAATACGAATGTGCATGTCATCAACCGGTACACGGCTCCGCGCGCCGTGGACGTTGTCCGTGGCCTGGACACGCGTGTGCGCCGGCGTGTGTTCCTGCTGACGCTCTATCCGCACTTTTCCCACGCGACGGCTGGCAGTTCGATGTTCGATTTCGACAAGGCCTGGCGCCTGTGCCACGGATCAGATCACGACAAGATGACGCGCGTCAGTTCGTGGTGGCACCAGCGTGATTATCTTGAATACTCATGGGAACTGTTGCGTGAGTCACTCCAGTCCGCGCTCGATGCCTCCGCGCGTTCGGGTGATTCGAGGATCACAGTTCTTTTCTCGGCCCACGGCCTGCCGGTGAAATACCTGCGCCGCGGCGATCCGTATCCTCACGAGATCCGCGCCCACTTTGCCGAACTCGAGGCGCGCGCCCGGAAGTGGCTCCCGCCAGGGGCTGATGTTGCCTTCGAGCTTTCGTTCCAGTCGCGGGTCGGTCCGGTGGAGTGGCTGCGCCCTTACACCGAGGACATGATCGCGCGCCTCGGGCGCGAACGCGGCGGTCAGTTGGTGATGGTACCGGTCAGTTTCGTCTCGGATCACATCGAGACGCTCTATGAGATGGACGTGACATACAAGGCGGACGCGGCGAAGGCTGGATTCACCGGGTGGCACCGCGTCAGGATGCCAAACGACGACGAGCGCCTGGCACATTGCCTGCGCCAGACGCTCGTGATTCACGGTTTCTAGCAACCGTTTCCAATCTCCGCACGATTTTTCAAGTCATGCGGCATCGTTCCGCCGGCGCTTCTTGCCGCCCGTCACCATGTTGACGGCGTCGCGACGCAGAAGTTCCGAGACGGCCTCACCCTCGACGAACACACCGTGGCACGACGGGCAGACATGCATGTGCGCAGTCTCCAGCGTGACCTCGATGGTGTCCTCCCCGCAGGCTGTGCAATGCCCGACGTGATTGTGCATCTCACGGCGGTGCTGCACTTGACGACGCTTCTCTTCCATTTCGTGGATGAGTTCGCGATCGCGCTGGAAGAAGTACACATTCTCATTGTACGTCAGCGGTTTCTTCATACTCTTTCCCAAGCCTCCTTCTTTCGAGTTCCGGCCCGCTCTGTCCCAGGTTCGGATGGTGCAAAATGACCACCCGCCCGGGGCAAGCCGGACCCAATAAGGAGGTCTTCGGCAGCTTTTGGAAAAGCCTGAGAAAATAATAAAAATTGTAATGATTACGGGCGCTTGGGTAAAAGACCCTTCGCCTGCGGCTCAGGGTGACGAACCATCCCGAGCGAACCCCCGTCATCCTGAGGCGAAGCCGAAGGATCTTCTCTTCCCCGTCATCCTGAGCGGAGCGAAGGATCTTCTCTTCACTCTTGGGATTCAGCCCAGTTCAACAGGCCGATGGCGATTTCTTTGAGCTGGCCCGACGGGACACTCTTGCCGAGCGCTTCTTCAACGAGGTCCATGAATCCTTCCGCGCGATCGCAGTAGTCTTCAAGTTCGATCGATTCATCGACGCGGTTAAGGATGGTGTCCGGATCCGCGGGTCCAAAGACCTTGCTCCACCAAAGTTCCGGTTGATCCATGACGCCAATCTCCTGCACAAGTTGAATCCGGAAAGTACCCGATCGATTATCCATTTGATACTGAAATTATTGGAAAAACTCTGGTCGCGATGCTCAATTTGTTAGCAAATCGCAAGGAATTTGGCGGACTTGCCGCTGATCCGGCAAAACTTTGGCCGGCTTTCGAAAGTGCTGACGCTCCTGCATTGGATTCTTTCCTCACCCAAACCAGCCTGCCGGGGGCTCCGCGCAGGGTTGATTTCAATGCCGCGCGCGGCAACTACGAAGCCCGCATCTTTGACGAGGCAACTCTCCCCGTCCGCCGTGGTTCACTGCACGACCTTTTCAATTTGCTCGCGTGGGCAACGTTCCCGGCGTCCAAGCGCGCCATCAACCGCATCCACAACGAAGCCATGCGGACGGAGGCCGCGGGAAAGCGCGGGGCGCGCAGGGATTTTTTGACATTGCTCGACGAGGCCGGCGTCATTGTCCTCGTGGAGGATGCCAAAGCCGCTGGGCGACTGGCGTCCAGGATCCGCGAAATCCGTGGCGGGCCACAGGAATCTTACCCCGGTGCCGTCCGTGATTTGTTGCGCTCATCAAACGCGCGCATCATCGTTTTCGGACACGCCTTGTTTGAGTCCTTGGTTCTGCGTCCGCAGACCCTGGCAAAAGTGGGCGCGTTCGCCGTGATCCTTCAAAACCGCGAAGACGCCGACCATCGCCTTGCTGTGTTTCTTGACGAGCAGTCTGAAAACCTTCATCCTTCCATGTTTCCTTCAATTCGATCCGATATCGTCTTTGAATTTGCCGGGAATGGCCTGCGCAAATCCGGAGTGTGAATGGCCAAGCTCTATTTTAGGTACGGCGCCGTTGGCAGCGCGAAAACCCTGAATCTGCTGGCCGTCGCCCACAATTACCGGCAACAGCAAAAGCGCGTGCTCATCATCAAGCCTGGCCTCGACACCCGGTTTGGCGAGAGTCAAGTCCGCTCGCGCGCCGGCCTCGAACAAGACGCCGACGTGGTACTGCACGCGGGAGAACAAATCGACGAGTCGCGCCTGGCGGGAGTCGACTGCCTTCTGGTTGACGAGGCGCAATTCCTCGAGGCGCGTGTCATCGACCAGCTGCGCCATGTCTCGATCGAATTCCGGATTCCTGTCATCTGTTATGGTTTGCGAACGGATTACCGGCGTCGCCTTTTCCCGGGCAGCCAGCGCCTTCTTGAACTCGCCGACTCCATCGAGGAAGTGAAGACGACTTGCGCATCTTGTAACAAGAAGGCGATTTACAACCTCAAGATGGTCGCCGGCCGCGCGGTCCCACCGGACGACCCTGGACCTGTGGTAGACCTCGGTTGCGAGGAAAAATACCTGCCAACCTGTGCCGGTTGCTACGCGGCAAAAATCTCGAGAGCTGATGGCTGAGACACCGTTGGACATGAGACGCATTCCCCTGCCCGTCGACGGGTGCCTCGCCGACATCGCGCGCGCCTTGGGGGAATCCAACACGCTGATCGTGCAGGCGACGCCTGGCAGTGGCAAGACCACGCGTGTACCGCCGGCATTGCTGGAAGCGATTCCCGGTGCGTCGATGGTCATTGTCCTGGAGCCGAGACGCCTCGCGGCGCGACTGGCAGCGCAGCGCGTGGCATGGGAGATGGGCGAGCCTTGCGGCAAGACGGTCGGTTATCACATCCGGTTCGAGCAAGAGTTCGGCGCGGCGACGCGCGTCCTGTTCATGACCGAGGGAATGTTGCTTCGGTATTTGATCGCGGATCCCCAATTGCGCAAGGCGGGAGCCGTCATCCTCGATGAATTCCACGAACGTCACATGCACACCGATGTGGCCCTCGCGACGATCCGCAGGTTGCAGGCGACGACGCGGCCAGACCTGAAACTGGTTGTGATGTCGGCAACCCTTGATACGGCGAGATTGGCGGAGAACCTGGGTAAACCCGCGGTGGTGTCGACGGCGGCAGAGAACCATCCTTTGACGGTGATCCACGAGGCCAGCGCGACCCAGTCCGAGTCAGTCGAGATGTTCGCCAGCCGCGTCAACGAACGGGTCGCTGGCGCGATCGTCAGCGCGCGCGAGGCTCTTGCCAAAAAAGGCATGGCGCCGGGGCATGCGCTGGTATTTCTGGCGGGCGCGCCTGAAATTGACCGTTGCGCGGAATACTTGACGCGCAGCGCAGAATTTTCTGGCGACTTGATTTGCAAGTTGCATGGATCTTTGCCGCCGCAGGAACAGCGCCGCGCGTTTGATAAAACACCGCAGAAAAAAATCATTCTCGCGACCAACATCGCAGAGAGTTCACTGACGATCGAGGGCGTCAACATGGTTGTTGACGCGGGACTGGCGAAAGTCCCGTCGTTCTCCGGCTGGGCGGGGTTGCCGACTCTGAAACTGCAACGCGTCAGCCAGGCGTCTTGCACGCAGCGCGCGGGGCGAGCGGCGCGGCGCGGACCTGGCGTGGTCGTGAGGCTTTTTTCAGAGGCAGATTTTCGCGGGCGTCCGGCGTTTGATGTGCCTGAGATCTTGCGTCTTGATTTGACGCAAACTCTTCTTGAAGTCGCCTGCGTCGTTGACACCGGCGCCGGGGTCACCCAGTCGCCCGAATTCCCCAGGGAATATGCTTTGGCTCCGGACATATTCCCCAGGGAATATGACTCTGCGCAAGGTGCGTTCCCCGGGGAATCTGCCAGGGACGCGGTCCGGGGGTTACCATGGCTGGATCCGCCCGATCCTGCCCGGTTTGCCAGCAGCGCGGATTTATTGCGCGCACTGGGTGCGACGGATGGTTTGGGTCACGTGACGGATGTCGGTCGCGAGATGGCGCGCTATCCCCTGCACCCGCGCCTTGCGCGCATCGTCATCGAAGGCAAAGTCCGCGGTGATTTGCCGGCGGCCATCACCTTTGCCGCCCGCGCCAGCGAGGACGCCCAGGGCGCAAAATCAAGTGGATACGGATTTTCCCAGACGTTGCGCCAGATTGCGCGCATTGCCGGCGTTCCCGACACGGGCCTCGTTGAAATTCCCTCCTCCGGCGCCGCCCTGGCCAAATTCACGCCCGTGATCCTCTCCGGTTACGCCGACCGCGTCGCGCGCCTCGAGGCATCGCCCAACGCAACGGCCGCCCCCTCACCCATGTCGGGGACCTATCGCCTGGTCGACGGCCGCAGCCTCGTCCTGAAAAAGGGAGAAACAGCTCCTCCGGAATGGCTGTGCTTGCTGGATGCCGACGCGAGTCCGACGGACCCGTCGCGCATCATCCCGCGCGACTGGATCCCTTTGTCGATGACGCCTGATTTTGCCGCGCTGCGGGCTGTGGATTCGTTGTGGAGAGAAGGCCCTGAAGTCGACTGGGACACCGGCGCGACTGGCACGGGAGGCCGTGTACGCGGGTTTCACAGGATTCGTTTTGGCGCCCTGGTTTTGAAAGAGACTCCGGCCCCGGTCGATCCACAACTCGCCGAGGCGAGATTGCGCGAGGAACTCCGCAAGTCCTGGCCCAGGCCGTTTGAAGATGACGCCGACCTGAAACGATGGCAGGAGCGCCTTCTGGTCTATTCCGATGCCATGAAGGAAGCAGTTCTTCTCGACCTGTCGGGTCCTGACTTTCAGTTTTTGATGGATGCCATCGTCGAGGGCAAATCATCGTTTTCCGAAATCACTTCCCGTCGCATCGCTGATTACATCGAAGACTTGCTGGGATACTCCGACGCCCGCAAGGTCGCCGACGCTTGTCCCGAATCAATCAAACTCGCCTCCGGGCGCACGGCCACCGTGCACTACCGCGCCGGCCAGCCACCCTGGGTCGAGGGCAAGATCCAGGAATTCTTCGGCACAAAATCCTTGCCGGTACTCGTCAACGGCCGCGTCGGCATGGTCGTCCACCTCCTGGCGCCAAACAACCGCCCCGTTCAAGTCACGTCAGACCTCGCCGGATTCTGGCAAAATCACTATCCAACTCTACGCCGCGAACTTTCCCGCGACTATCCGCGTCACTTCTGGCCCGAGGACCCACTGACGGCCGAGGCGCGGGTGTTCCTGCGGCCGCGGAGATGACTTCGGCACGGCTCATGAACTTTAGGGGGAGTAAGATTGCCACGTTTTTATTCGCAATTACGTCACGGTTTTTTCCAGAGGCACTGATACATGATTCAGAATTTCATCGACGAACTCGCGCGCCGGAATGTCTCGGTCCATGTCTCCGTCCATGGCTTGATCAGGGACAAGTCCGTCCGGAATCCCGGGGGCACTTGGCGCCGTATTCCGGTCGCGATGGAACCGGTGATCGTCGAGAAATCGCGTTGGGACAGCCTCGTCGCCGACGCTCGGATCGTGCTCTCGGCATTTCCCGTTGTCTTGTCGTGGTTGCAGCGCCCTGAGAACGCTGGACTTTTTCAACGTCTGTTTGGACATCTTTCCGGTATCGAAGCCGAGGCTGCCGCCGCACCGCCGGAGAAAAACTGGGGTCACGCGACTCTGCGGTTTGACCTGTTTTGGCAGGATGACGATCTCAAAATCATCGAGGCCAACTGCACCATCCCGGCAATGCAGGCATACAGCGACATGGTGCGCGAGTCGTGGCGCGCGGGGTCATCGTCAGGTGGCAGTACGGGTTCGAATTCAGAGGATCTTCTGGAGAGCCTCCTGGCGCTTTACCACATTCATGGCGGGACCAAATCCCGTCCAAAGATCGCGATTGTCCATCGCGAGGGTGACGCGCAACTGGCCGAGCTCAGTCATTTTGAAAAACTCTGGGGCCAGAAGTTCCCGACGGTTCGCGTCACGCCGGAAACCTTCGCCCGCGAACCGGCGGATCTTTATTACCGCCACATTTTCGCGCACCGAATCGACGGGCACCCGGAAATCGTCGCGTCCCTGCGCGACTGGCGCAAGGCGCGTTTCTTCAATCCGGTCAGCGCCCACTATGAAGTGAAGGGATTTCTCGCCGTCCTGTCGGGGATCGCCGCCGATGACGCCCTTGCCGCCAGCGCCGGCCTTTCCGTGGACCAGCGGCGCGCGATCAACGACCGCGTACCGTGGACGCGCCTTTTGCCATGCGAACGCGACACTGCGGAAGTCCTGAAAAATTTTGACCAGTATGTTTTCAAGAGTTCATCAGGATACGGCGGTCACGCGGTCTTCATCGGTAGTGAATGGGGAAGTGACCGCGGAGATAACTCAACCCAGGCGCGCCTGCGCGCCCTCATGCGTGTCCATGATTCCGTGACGCCGAAAGATTTTCTGGCGTGGATCGCGACATCTCCGGGCGTCTGGGTGATTCAGCAGCGCGTCAGCGGGCGTCGTCACAGATCCAAGGTCATCACCGCGTCACGCGACGTGATCGAAGTCGATGGATTCGTCGACGCGTCGGTCTTCCTGAACGCGGGCGCTCCCCCGCTCTGCGGCGGCGGTGTCTCGCGTTTTGCCGCCGGTCCCCTGGTCAACATCGGCACCGGCGGCGGCCTCGCGCCGTTTGCGGTCCGTTAATGCTCCCGAAATTAGATGATTTCACCGGCAAACAAGGCCTCACAGAAATCCTTGACGGGAAAAACGTCAACGTCTTCCAGCTTCAGGCGGCCCGGTCCTTGATAAACTCCGGTGAGCTTGTCTATCTGGTTGGACGAGGCGCATGAATGCAGGCCTTTGTTGAATTTCTTGTCCCATCGCCGTGAGGATTTGACTTCAACGGCTACTTTTTTCCGGCCCTTGCAGATGATGAAATCCACTTCCGTGCCGCTTGGCGTACCCCAATAATGAATTTGCAGATTGAGGTTCCTGTAGGATGAATAGGCACGGATCTCATTCAATAGAAGGGTTTCCAGCAAGTATCCGGCCTGCTCGCCCAGACTTTCTCCTAATTCGTTGCGAAGCGCGCGCACCACGCCGCAGTCGAAGAAATAGAATTTGGGTGCGGCGACTTCCTTGACCTTTGCCTTGAGGTGAATTGGTTCCACGAACGTCCCCAGAAGGGTGTCGACGAGGATCTCGAAGTACCCCTCCACAGTGGATCGCGCGACCCCGGCCTCACGAGAGATATTGTTCATGTTGGTGACCTGCGCATTCATGATTGCGGCATGCTTTAGAAAACGCTGATAGTTCTGCAGTTTTCGGACCACCGCCTCGCGCAGAATCTCCTCGCGAAGGTACGTCTCGACATAGGCATACAGGAAATCAATTTTTTCCTGTGAGCCAGGCAAGGAAAAAAGACCCGGAAGACTGCCAAACTTCATCCCGGATTCCGGTGAGAAATCAGAACCCAGCTCTTTTGAGCAAAGCGGGAACATCTCACGCTTGACGGCACGACCGGCAAGCATGTTTGCCTCTGCCTGCTTCAACTTGCGTGCGCTGGATCCAGTCAACGCGAACTGGTAGCTCCCTTCATGGCTGAACATCAATGAATGAACTTCATCGAGCAGGGCCGGCACTTTTTGAATTTCGTCGATTACGACCCTGGAATCGGCTGGCAGCGCCGCGACACGATCTCGCAGCAATCCTGGTTCAGAGGAAAATCTCAGGTACTCTTCCGACCGGAGAAGATCGATGGAAAGATCGGGCTTGAAGTGATCCCGCAACCAAGAGGATTTCCCCGTTCCGCGGGGTCCGAAAAGAAAGAAACTTTGGGACGGTGATACCAGAAGTCTCTTGTATTTCATTGGCATAACCCTATCACGCCGTTTCCGTAAATTTTACGGTAAAATTTACGGAATTACAATACGTGGAGTTTTCCCGCGGTCGCCCGGTGCCGTCCCTCAACCCAGCAGTTCAGAGATCTCTTTCTCGAGGGATTCGGGCGTCGTCGCCGAGGCATAGCGCTTCACGACCTCGCCCGTCTTGTTGACGAGAAACTTGGTGAAGTTCCATTTGATGGCCTCGGTGCCGAGGAACCCTGGCTCTGATTTTTTCAGGAACGCATACAGGGGATGCGTGCCTGGGCCGTTGACGTCGACTTTGGAGAACATCGGGAAAGTCACGTTGTACGTCAGCGAGCAGAATTGTTGGATGTCCTTCTCGGTCCCGGGTTCCTGCGACCCAAACTGGTTGCACGGGAATCCAAGGACGACGAGGCCCTTCTTGGCGTGTTTTTCGTAGAGTTCCTCGAGGCCTTTGTACTGCGACGTGAACCCGCACTTGCTGGCGACGTTGACGATCAGGAGGACCTTGTCCTTCCACTCGGCGAGGGTTGTTTCCTTGCCGTCGATGGTTTTGACCGGAATGTTGTAGATGGATTCTGTCATGATCGTGCCCCCCTTGAACTGTGGTCGCAGGATTCGTTGCAAAAGTTCAGACATGCTATTCTTGTGTCTGGATATTTGATTGGCAAGAGGCTTTGGGGCGACTGACTTGCGCACGCTAATTTCGGCCATTCTGTTGTTTTCGGTGAAGATCCTCGCGCATCTGTTTTACCGGTTCGAGGCGGGGTGGATCGGGAGACCGATTGAGTCATGCCGTTGGCAGGACATCAGGCTGGTTGTCGTCTTGAATCACACGAGTCTGTTCGAACCCGTGTACGCCGGGGCCTTGCCCTGGCGTTTTGTGTGGGCCCTGGCCAAGGGCGCGACGTTTCCGGCGGCGGACATCACCGTCAACCGGCCCCTGCTCGGGAAGTTTTTCCGGTTCCTGGCGCCGAGTGTTGTGTCGATCACGCGCAACCGCGACGGAACCTGGACTGAATTCTTGAAAACCTGCAGCCCGGATTCCGTCATCATGATCGCCCCGGAGGGACGCATGAAGCGGCCCGATGGCCTCGACAAGAACGGCCAGCCGATGACGGTGCGTGGCGGAATCGCAGACGTTTTGGCGGGCATGACCTGGGACGGGTTGATCCTGTTCGCCTATAGCGGCGGTCTCCATCACATCCACGCCCCGGGACAGGGATTCCCGCGGCTGTTCCAGACGGCGCGGATCAATTTCGAGGCGGTGGACTTGCAAGAATACCAGAGGCTTATGGGTCTGCCGCCGGAGGGTGCCAGAAATGGCGACGAGACCTGGCGCCAGTTCCGGAAACGCGTGGTGAGTGACCTCGAACAGCGGCGCGACCAGAATTGCCCCCCGTCCCCGTAACGGTCCAATGTCGTTGCTTAAATTTATACCGCCACCGTGGTGGTATAAAAACGGGCAGACCCTGAGGATAAGTGTTTAGCGCACGCGCCGGAAACGTGATAGCTCAGGCGCCGAATGGCGGAGCGACCACAACTTTTGTTAACTGTCCTCTCGCGCCATAGACCTTCCGGGGTTCCCCAAATGGCTGGATTTGCTGAAAGTGTTTCGTTGGTGACGTTGAGCGAACTGGGCGACAAGACCCAGTTGCTGGCGATTGTCCTGGCGGCGCGTTTTCAGAAGCCGTGGGCGGTGTTTTGGGGGATCGTTGTCGCGACGTTGGCGAACCACGCGTTGGCTGTGGCGGGGGGCGTATGGTTGGCGACCTTGATCCCGAGGCAGTGGCTGGTTGGGGGCTTGGGTGTGACGTTTATCGCGTTCGCGTTCTGGCTGCTGGTCCCGGACGAATTGTCGGAAGAGGATGGGAAACTTAGGGACGAACGCGACGCCCGCGCGGGGCGTCACGCGAGCCGGTTTGTGCGGGATTTCTGGCGTCCTTTCAGTGTGACAGCGTTGGTATTTTTCCTGGCTGAGATGGGCGATAAAACCCAGTTGGCGACGGCGGCGCTGGGCGCGCGGTTTCCGGGTGATCCGGGGCTCGTGCTGTTTGGCACGACCTGCGGGATGATCATCGCTGACGGTCTTTCCGTCTGGTTCGGCAAGGAGATTGCCGGGAAAATTCCGATGAACTGGATGCGACGCGGGGCGGCCTTTTTGATGGCGATTTTCGGCGTCGCGACCTTGAGTCTTTTGTGAGCATCGCGCTTAATTTCTGCGCAAAATCTTATTCAAACTGATTCATAAGAACGTTTTCGTTGTAATTTCCCCGATCCTTGCATACGGGTAAAGGCCGTATTGATCCGTAGAAACTTGTGTGAGGAGAATGACTGATGAAGACGATCAAAGCAGGACTTGTCGCCGCTGCCATGTTGGCATTCGGTGCATGTGGCAACCAGGGCGAACTCAAAGTGTCGAAGACGTCAAAGATGGCTGGTGCCGAGTCGTTTGATGTTTCCAAATTGCCGGCAGCAGCGATCGTTCGCGTTCCGGTTGACGCAAGTGGCAAGCAGATCGCCGACAAGGCGGAACTTCGCATTGTTGACGCGAACGCCAAGGTAGAAGTGAAGGACGTCAACGGCGCGGCAAACCTGTTCGAAGTCGCGATCGCCCCGAAGAACGTCAGTGAGAACGTCGTGATTGACGAACTCGATCGCGACACCGCGACGGAGTCCCACTGGCGCTGGCGCCGTTACGCGTATGCTTGTTATGTCGGCTGCGGCGTTGTTTACGCCCCGACCGTTTACTACGGCCCGGTGGCTTACACCTACGCGGCTCCGGTTTACTACTACCAGCCGGTCGTCCAGCCGGTGTATGGCGTCGTTGGTTACACCTACTACTACTACCCGCGTTACGCTGGCACGGTGTACTACTACTAAGAGCCGTCATCCTGATGGCAAGAGCCGTCATCCTGAGGGCGAAGCCCGAAGGATCCTCTCTTGTGAGTCAAAAAAAGCCCGGTCTCGCGACCGGGTTTTTTTTTAAGAAAGGATCCTTCGGCTCCGCCTCAGGATGACGGGCCTACTTCTTCGACAGGCGCTCGATGGCGTGGCCGGGGCTGCCCATGATGTTGTAGCCGCAGTCGACATGCAGGGTCTCGCCCGTGATGGATGAGGCCAGGTCGCTGAGCAGCATTGCCGTGCTGCGGCCGACGTCGTCATTGGTGACGTTGCGGCCAAGGGGCGCGATGGCGGCGTTCATGCCGAGCATGGTCGAGAAGTCGCCAACGGCCGAGGCGGCAAGGGTTTTCACCGGGCCGGCGCTGACGGCGTTGACGCGGATGTTTTTCGGGCCCAGGTCGTTGGCCAGGTACCGGACGGATGCCTCCAGGGCCGCCTTGCAGACGCCCATCATGTTGTATCCGGCCAGGACTTTCTCGGCGCCGAAGTAGGTCATCGTCGCGATGCTGCCGCCGCTGGACATTAGTTCACTGGCAGCGCGCGCCGTTGCGATGAAACTGTAGACGCTGATGTCCATCGCGTTCAGGAACCCGGCGCGGGAACAAGCCACCGTCGGGCAACGGATGTCCTCGATCGGCGCGAACGCGACGGAGTGCACAAAGAAATCAATCGAACCGAACGACTCGCTGACTTTGTTGAAGAAGGCGACAATGTCGTCATTCGAGGACACGTCACAGGGCGCGAGGAGTTTTTTGTTGAGCTTGTCCGTCACGCGGCGCACACGCTGTTCCATGCGGTTGCGGCCGTCCTTGTCGGGCAGGTGCGAGAACGCGAGCTCGGCGCCTTGCGCGCTCAGGAACTCGGCGACGCCAGCCGCCAGGGAGTGCTCGTTGGCGACACCCATGATGACGCCTTTTTTGCCGGAGAACAGTTTTGCGGATTCGTGCATGGAATACCTCTGTGGGCGCAGGACTGTGTTGGAAACGCCGCCAAGAATACCGTAGGATGACCGTGGGACTCAACCGGGGATGTACGTTTGAACCGAGAGAATCTGGCAATAAAGGCAGTAAAAACAGGCCTGCTGGTCAACATGGCCCTTGTCCTCGTCAAACTTTCCGCCGGAATTTTCGGGCATTCGTACGCCCTGATCGCGGACGCGATCGAATCTTCGATGGATGTTTTCTCGTCAATCGTGGTGTGGGCTGGAGTCCGCATCTCGAATCGTCCGGCCAGTGAAAATTACCCCTACGGACTGGGCAAGGCTGACGCCCTTGCCGCCGCCATCGTGTCGTTCATGTTGCTGGGCGCCGGCGCCGGCGTGGCAGTTGCCGCGATTCATGAAATCTTGACGCCGCATCTCTTGCCCAAACCGTTCACGCTGGCCGTCATCCCTCTGGTCATCGTTACCAAGGAAGTGCTCTTTCGTCGCGTGCTGCATATTGGTGAAGAGACCGGCAGTGGCGCGGTGGAGGCGGACGCGTGGCATCACCGCAGTGACGCGATCACCTCCGCGGCGGCGTTCATCGGGATCGCGATCGCCCTTTGGTGCGGCGAGGGCTGGGAATCCGCGGACGACTGGGCGGCCCTGGTCGCTGCCGGTGTCATCGTCGCCAACGGGGCGTTTTTGTTGCGCGGCGTGATCAATGATCTGATGGACCGGATGCCGCCAACGGAACTCGTCACGGAAATCGACGCGGCGGCGAAATCAGTCGACGGGGTTTTGGCCACGGAAAAGATGGCGGTGCGCCGCCATGGACCAGACTACTATGTTGACTTGCATGTGCAGGCGAATCCCCTGTTGACGTTGCATGACGCGCACATCTTGAGCGGCAAGGTCAAAGGCGCGATCAAGAAAAAGATTCCGCGGGTCGCCAATGTCCTCATTCACATGGAACCATTCGAGGGTTGAATGACAATGCTTTGGACGACTTGGATCGCGATGGGCGCGTTGTTGGGCATGACTGGCGTGGCGGCGGGTGCCTTTGGCGCGCATGCGCTCAAGGCCCGGGTGGAGCCCGAAATGCTGGCGATTTTTGAGACGGCAGCACGTTACCAGATGTACCACGCGGTGGCTCTGGTCGGGCTTGGGCTTTTCGCCAGCCGGATCGACCAGTCCATGCTGCAAGTATCCGGGTATTCGTTCCTTGCGGGGACACTCGTTTTTTCGGGAACGCTTTACGCGCTGGTGCTGACGGGAAATCGCAGCCTTGGCGCCATCACTCCGGTTGGCGGGGCGCTGCTCATTTTTGGCTGGCTGATGCTGGCTGTGGTGGCGATGCGGGCTTCCTACGGCCAGGTCTGAAGACGCCCGCGGCACGGAACGCAAGGCGTGGCGCGAGGCTGATGGCAAGCAACGTAAAAACGGCCGCCATCACCGGCAAGGGGTAACCTTTCAGGGCGCGATCGTAATGCGCGGCGATGATGTTGCCGAGCGACGCGCGCGGCTCCTGGATTCCAAGGCCCAGGTAGCCCAGCGTGGCCTCGATCGCAAGGCTCGTCTGGACGCTCAGTCCGAAAAGTTGCGCTACGGGCGCGCGCCATCCTTGCCTGAGTCCGAAATCAATCGCCCGTCGCCGGGCCGAGCCGCCCATCGCGTGGTGTGCCTCCCAATATCCAAGGTGGCGATCGCGTTCCCACAAGTTGACCAGCAAATCCAAGGCGCACGCGGCGGATGTGATGCCCAGCACGACGAGAACCAGTTCAAACCGGTGATAGCCGCCCGCAAGGACGAGGACGCCGAAGGCGAGGAGCCCGGCCGGAAGGCTGCGGATGGCCGCGGTGATGGCGATCAGAGGCGCCGGAAACTGGCGCGGGATCCAGGTGATGAAAACCAAGATCGCGATGGCGAACGAGGCAGCGATGGTGGCGAATACGGGAAGGCTGGCGTCGATCAACGCGGATCCGATGCGGTGCAGCAGGTCCCTGCCCAGGTAATCGGTCCCCAGCCAGTGCGCGGCATCAGGCGGCAGGTACGCCTGGCCGATGTCGATCTGCGTGAGGGCGTTGTCGATTTCCTGGCTCACACATACCCCGCCAGTTTCTTGCCCAGATTGCGGTTTGTTAACAAGATGACGATGTTTAAGAATCCATAGATGGCAAAAAGTGCCGCGATGGAAATCAAGGCGGAATTCATGTCCCGCGTCTTGGCATGTTCCCACGACCAGAAACCGAGGCCTGGTGCGTTGAAGATGGATTCGATGATGACAAGTTCCGAGAAAACAAGAGGCAAGCAGTCAGACGCGGATTGGAGCGCAACGCGCAGGGCGATCATCGGTGAGAGTTTGCGGATTGTATTCCTGCCGAACGCGCGATCAACCCTGACGAAAGGTTTCGCGGACCAGAAGGCCCACTCGCCGCGCGCGAGGGATATGATGCGCGCGAACAGCCCGCTGCCGAAGAGCAGGATCACAGCGGGCGCGATGCTGGCCGTGATGATCTCCGCGGTTCCCGTAAACTCAAAGACGGGAAATATCAAATTGATCCGGGCCGTTACCCACGCGACGAAAATAACCACGGGCGCGATCGCCAGCGCCGGGACAATGAACGGGATGTCGCCCGGGGCATCAGGACGGGCATCGTGATGGGAGTGGGCTGTGTGGTCTCCGCGCCGGGCGCGCCCGGAAAGAAAAGTAGACGCCATGGTTGTTGCCGCGGCGAACAACGCCAGCCATCCGAGGATCATGGTCGTTGTCAGGGCTCCGTCGATCATCTGGTTCCCGCGAAGACCTGCGTCGCCTGAACCGCGCGGTGCCATCCGGCGATTTGAGCGTCATGACCAGGGATGCGGTGTGGCTCGAAAATCCTGTCCGACGCGCGGGCTTTCTCCAGTTGCGTGATGTCGTTGTAGATGCCGCATCCGAGGGCGGCGAACATCGCGGCGCCGAACGCCGTGGTCTCGATGTTGCGCGGACGGTCGACGCGCGTATCCGTGAAGTCGGCCTGCATTTGCATGAGTAAATTATTCGCGGAGGCTCCGCCGTCGACGCGCAGGGATTCAACGGGCATGCCCAGATCTTTTGTCATCGCCGCGATCAAGTCGGTCACCTGGAACGCGATGCTCTCCAGCGCCGCGCGCGCAAGTTGCGCCGTGGTCGTGCCGCGCGTCAGGCCAAAGAAGGCACCGCGGGCTTTCGCGTCCCACCAGGGCGCGCCCAGGCCAGCAAGTGCCGGGACGAAATAAACGGATGGCGCCGCGGTCGCGTCTTGCGCGAGGGCCTCGGAGGCGGCCGCGGTCGGAATGAACTTCAACTGGTCGCGCAGGAATTGCATGGCTGCGCCCGCGATGAAGGCCGATCCCTCGAGGGCATACGTCATCTTGCCGCCGAGCGACCACGATACGGTGGTCAACATGCCTGAGGTTGAGGTGCGCGGTTTGTTGCCGGTGTTCAACAACAAGAAGGCGCCGGTGCCGTAAGTGCATTTGGCCTGTCCTGGTTTGAAGCACGCCTGGCCGGCGAGCGCGGCCTGCTGGTCGCCGAGGATCCCCGACACGGGAATGCCATCTGGCAGGAAACCAAGGCCCTTGGTGTGGCCGAACACGCCGGCGCTGTCGCGGATGGCGGGCAGGCAGTCGAGGGACGGGATCTTGAATTCCTTCAGCAACGATTCGTCCCATTTGCCGGTGTTGATATTGAACAGCATCGTGCGCGAGGCGTTGCTGGGTTCGGTCGCGAACGCGGCGCCTGCCGTCAGACGATGCAGCAGGTAAGTGTCGATCGTGCCGAAAGCGAGTGTTCCGGACTTGGCGGCGTCCGCAACGGCTTTGTTGTTTTCGAGGAGCCATTCCATTTTGGAGGCGGAGAAATACGGGTCGAGAACAAGTCCTGTTTTCTTGCGGATTTCTGGTTCGAGGCCTCTTTGGCGGCGCGCCTCGCAAGTCGATGTCGTCCGGCGGCATTGCCATACGATGGCGCGAGCCAGTGGCTGGCCCGTCGCGCGGTCGAAGGCAACAGTGGTCTCGCGCTGGTTGGTGATCCCGATGGCGCGCACGCGCGCGGGTTCGAAGTCGGGATCATTGCCGGCGGCAACTGTCAGGGCCTTTTTGCAGGCTTCCCGCATCGAGGACCAGATCTCGGTCGCGTCATGTTCCACCCAGCCCTCTTTGGGGAAATGTTGCGGGAAATCAACGGTGGCCTTGCCGACAAGAACGGGTTTGGCGGAGTCGGCGACGCTTATGACGAGGACGGTGGATCCGGTCGTGCCCTGGTCCAGACCCAAGATGTACCCGGTATTGCGGGGATTATTCGCGGTCATGAGCCTTGCCCCTTTGGTTTTGCTGTGGTGGTTTCCCTATGGTAATTGGGGACAGGTTTTGCGACAACAAGTGACCCGTATTTGTTGGGAATTTTGGGGGCCCGAGCCTTGCGTATCGTGTTCATGGGATCGCCGCAGGAAGTTATCTCGCCGCTGCAGCAATTGCTGGCGGCCGGGGATGACTCACAGGGCGGGCAGGGTTCTGGTGAATTTGAGGTTGTCGCGGTCGTGAGCCAGCCGGCGCGTCCGGTGGGGCGATCGGGCAAGTTGCAGGATCCTCCCGTGGCCGAATTCGCGAAAGGCCTGGGACTCAAGGTCATGCAACCAGAGTCGGCCCGCGACCCGGGCTTTCTGGACGAGTTGCGCGCGCTGCGCCCCGACGTGATCGTCACGGCGGCATACGGCCAGATCCTGTCGAAAAAATTCCTGGCGATCCCGTGTCGCGGGACGATCAACATCCATCCGTCGATTCTGCCGAAGTACCGTGGCGCGACGCCCGTTCCTGCAGCGCTGTTGAATGGTGACATGGTGACGGGGGTCTCCGTCCTGTTCACGGTAAAGGAACTTGATGCCGGCGCGATCATTTGTGTCGAGGAGGCGCCGGTCCTTCCAGGTGAGACGGCGGGAGAGCTCACCAGCCGGATGTTCGGGGTTGGCGGGAGACTCTTGATCGAGGCCCTCGGAAAACTTCGCGATCCTTCGTTCGCTGGGACGCCGCAGGATGACGCCGCGGCAACTTATTGCGGCAAGATCGACAAGGCTGACGGCGCGGTGGACTGGACGCGGGTGGCGCGCGTGACGTGCAACCGGTTCCGCGCCTTTCATCCTTGGCCGGGGACATTCACTTTCCTCCATGGCAAGCGGGTCATGCTGCTGGAAATGCGCGAGGCGGCGGCCGTAGATTTGGGCAGCGGCGGCGCGCCGGCTGGTGAGCCCGGTTCTTTCACATTCTCCAAGTTGGCGAAGGGCATCCTTGTCCGCAGCGCCGATGGCATTCTCCTGATCACGAAGTTGCAGAACGAGGGCGGCAAGCCCGTTGACGCTGCCGCATTCTGGAACGGCATCAAGGACCGGACGGCGTGCCGGTTCAGTGCTGGAGACAGGGGAGGAGCTTGATTTGGATGGCGCGATGAATATTGTCGCTGGTTTTGAGTGGTTCGCGCGCAAGTGGCAGTCGATCCGCGAAAGTTATGCCTCAGACTCGAAAAATGGCGCGCGAAATGACGCTTTACTGGGCGCGGCGCTGGCCTACGCGATGGAAGGCGGCGGCAAGTTTGTGCGACCGAAGTTGTGCTTGATGGCGGCGTCTGCGGTTGAGCCCGGTTGGGCCAGCGCGCATGACACCGGCACCGGCACC
>Ga0214921_10000549_pt1 | contig 69600 bp, 75 predicted proteins | sample LL1505_MetaG_FD_177992 | JGI IMG/M metagenome (GOLD analysis project Ga0214921, IMG submission 177992) | Freshwater microbial communities from Lake Lanier, Atlanta, Georgia, United States - LL-1505 | ecosystem: Environmental > Aquatic > Freshwater > Lake | place: USA: Georgia | collected... | reverse complement strand
TGTTAACATTGAACTTTCAATAGAAAAAATATCAAGAATAATTTTTGCTTTAAAAAATTATTTAAACTCAAATATAAAAAGTGAAAAAAAAGAAACTGATTTAGTTCAAGAAATGAACAAAGTTTTAAAAATATATGACAACTATATCAGAAACAAAATCGTTATTGAAAAACATCTACCTGAAACTTTAAATCATTTTTGTTTTAGTGAAAGTATATGTCAAGTTTTTAAAAATTTAATTTTTAATTCCATTCAAGCTACCTATAAAGTAGAAAATAAAAAAATCATTATCAAAATGATGGAAATAGAAGAAATACCAGAATATTTAAAAACATATAAAAATTATGAAAATATAAATATGGAAGTTGATGAAAATAAAATATTAATAAGCGTTATTGATTTTGGTGAAGGCATAAATATTGAAAAACAACATAAAATATTTTCTCCATTTTTTACAACTAAATCTGTGGGTGAAGGTATAGGCTTAGGACTTTATAATTGTAAAAAAATAATTGAGGAACATAATGGCACAATGCTTTTTAAAAGCGTTGAAAATTTCACAGAATTTGTTATGATTTTTTAACTAAAAAACAAGTGTTCTCATATTATCCAAATGTGATATTATTTAAATGTGAATTTTTGTTTTCATAATCATAAACTTAAGTGAGGTTAAAATGATAAAAAAAGTTAATAAAGAAAAATTAATAATTGCTATTGTTGAAGAAATTATAGCGATGATAAATGACAAATATCAAATAAAATATAATAATCCATTTTTCGAAAACAAAACAAGTTGGGAAATACATAAACCAAGTTTTTATTTTGATATTTACCCAGAGTCAAAAGTGGATGATACGCTATGGGTAATGGATTTCTTTTATTTTAAAATAAAAAGAAGACGCTAAAAATTTTTGTCTGACCAATCGGCCTTCTTGTTTGTGATTTTTTGTAAAAAATATAAAAAATCATAAACAGAAATTTCTTTCATATTATTTATATGATTTTTTATTTTTTCTAAAACATTATCATTAAAAGGTTTATTATATATTAAATGTAAATAATGATTGTTGTTTAATATGGAAACATAAAATCCTTCTAAAACATGTGGACCAATATTGCCATATGTTTCCTCTACTGAAGCTAAAGAATTAGTTATTTTGATCCAAAAATAATCTTTACTGTTTTTATTTTTTCTAACAGCTATATAACTATTTATTTTAGAATTATCTGTCTTTATCTTTTCTACTGCTTTGTTTAAAAAAACATTTACTTTTTGATGTGAATAATTTAAAAAATCTTTTTTATTATAAATATCTTCTATCATGATTCCTTTGTGATTTAATTAAATTTAAAATTATTCTACATTAACAAAATTGTGTTATTGAACTTTATTTATTTTCAATAAATCTAACTTTAAAAATATCTGTTTTATTATTGACATCAGCATAACCACTAAATAAACCAAAAACCCAAGCATATTCTGGATCTTGTTCAAATTCATTACCTGTCCAATAATAATCATCTTCAAAACCATCTGTTTTATTTGTGAAAGCTTCTTCCAATTCAAATATAGTTGGCAATCTCCAAGATTCTGATTCCAATTTCTTAGCATCATTCCAATTTAATGATTCTTTTTCTGTTTCTTTCCAATTTGACATACTAACCTCTAAAAAATAATTATTATAGAGAGAGAAAAACTCTCTCTATAATATTTTTCTTTTTTTTATTCTAAAAAGTTAATTTTTTTAGGTAGTTTTTTTGTGTCCTCTTTAAACTCAATCTTTAAAAGTCCATCACGGTAAGAAGAGATTGGATTTTCTGTGTCAAGTTTGTCTGACAGTAATACACTTCTGGTGAAGGAACTCTTTTTGATTTCTTGGAGTGAGTAGTTTTTTCTAGTTTCATTTACCTCCTCTTTTTTGTCATATGAGATGACTAAACGATTTCTATCAATGGAGACATCCACGTCTTTAGGATCATATCCAGTAATAGAAGCTTCTATTACATATCTGGTTGAATTATTTTCATCTTGATATGAATAGATATTTAACTTAGGGAAAGAAGATGTGGTTGCATACTTAATGTTTGGTGCACCAAAAAAATCTTCTAGGTCTGAAAAAAGTGAGTTTCTTAAAATCATTGTGTTCATGTGTTTTATCCTCTATTGAGCAATATTTTTGGAGAACTCCTTTTGAGACGTTCTCTTATTTATATCTTATTTCGAAGAAAATAAAAAATGCTTATTTTTTTTTTAATAAAAAAAAATTTTTTTAAAAAACATACTTTAACTATGAATAAAAATCTTGTTTGGGAAATATCATCATTTAAAAATCAAAAAAGACATAAGCCACGTATAAAAGTCGAAATTGAAGGAAAACTAACGATAAAAGATAAAAAATTAAATATCTTAATTTTAAACATCGGCGTCGGTGGTTGTTATTTTCAAAGTTTCTCCACTTTTAATTTAGGTGAAAAAGTTGAAATATCTTTTGTCTTACAAAAAAAAATGTTAACAGTCGAAGGTACTATTTTCAGAATAAACAATAAAAACTATACCATAAGATATGAAAATCCAAGTGAAGAATTTATCGCGACAATAGAAAAATATATTTTAAATTTTTATGGAGTCATAAAGTAATGTCATTTTATTATGAAAACATTTTACAAAAAATCACCTATCTGGAAGAAGAATTAAATACCACTTCCATTAACGTTCAATCATTATCATCATTAAATAAAAATTTAACATTAGATGAAATACCAGAAAATGTTATCTATACACAGGGAAATGAAAAATACTGCGTAATCAGAGTTGATAATTTTGTTTATAGTTTTTCTTTTATGACAAGTTCGAAAATTCATCAAAGCATGAAATCTTCGCTGTCACTCACTTTCGGTTTAATTAAAGACTCAAAAGAAGTAACTGTCGGCGAAGTGGCAAAATTGACAAAAATGGCAGACTACAGAGATAGTTCTACCAGACAAAATGTAGGACCAGAAGTGGCTAAAAAATTATGGAAAAATATTGTTTCATATTTCAGAGTTACTTTTCCAGAAATTAAAATGTCATATCGCTCTGACTTGGAAGCACATGAACATGCAATACTAAGTAATCTGATAGATTTTTTAAATAAAAATACCATAACAAAACAAGAAATACTGGACAGACTAAATCTAATAAAAATGAAAACCAAAAATGCATCTTTTCATTCAGAAATATCTGCAGACTCTGGAAAAACTGATTATTATGCTTTTTCTGGAAGTTTACATACCAGTGTCAATAAACAAAAAATATTAAAAAATATATCCAAATTAGAAAAATTTATTTTTGATTATCGAGATGATACCATATCAAAAAGTGATTTCGGGAAAATTCTATCCAAATTTGAAGAAAAGAATTTAATCAGAACTGGTTTATATACGCATATGACAAAAGAAATATTTGGCATAAAAAACATTAAAAAGAATATTAAAAATTTATCAACCGATATAAATCAATATTTAAAAGAAATAAAAGAAAAAATTAAAAAAGAAACCATGATCATTGTCAATAAACAAGAGAAATCACTTGTTTCTGACAAAGAAATAGATGCTTTATTGGTTGAAATTAAAAAAATAGCAGAAAGTAATTCTCAAAACAAAGTGGCAGAAATAGAAGAAAAAGTGGATGAATTTTATTCAAATACCATACAGGATTTTGATTTCTTAAAAAACAGATATGTAATGTTAAAATTATAAAAAATAATGAGAAAAATAAAATGAATAAATTTAATCGATACTTAAATATAGTTAATGAAAATTATAAAGTCATTTTTAAAGAAGTAAAACCAAAAAATCAAAATGATGAAAATAAAATTTCTTTTCTTACAAAAGAAAACATTGATATCTTTTTTTATACTAAAAATGAAAATAACTCTCTGAAAAATGAAGGCTCAATTCAAATAAAACAAAAAACAAAAATAAGTGAAAGTCCAAGAATTGGATTAAATCGATTTTTAAAAAGAAAAATAAAAGCTCAAATAATTTCAAAATGTGACTATATTCATATCTTTATTGGTGATGTGGATCATTATGGTTTATTACATGTTGATGATAAAAATAAATTCATAGAAAAAATAGTTAATACATTAATCACCGGCATGCCAATGTTCAAAAATAAATAAGCAACTTACAAATCATTTCTTATATAATAGAAAATGATACATATACAATATGATGATTATTTAACCATATCAAAAAACTTAAAAAACATTAAAAACAAAGAGGAAGTGGAAAAATCATTAGACACCATAGAAAGTCTTTTTGATAAAATTAGAGAAGAAAACAGAACTCTAAACGACGGCAGAGATTAAGGCAGAAAAAATGGAAAAAAGATTTTTACATATTCACAATCATACCAGAATAGGCAGCGTACGAGATTCCACTAATAATCCTCATATAGTGGCTGAACTATGTAAAAAAGATAATCTCTCAAGTTATACCATCACAGATCATGGTACCTCAGCTGGTTGGATTGAATATTTTAAAGCCTGTGAAAAAAATGGCATTAAACCAGTTTTTGGTGTCGAATTCTATCTAAACAGATATCGTGACAGAATATTTGAAATCAGAAAAGAACTGGAAAAACTTAAAAAAGAAAAAACCAGCGATAACATTTCTGCCATGACAAAAGCTTTAAACTATGAAATGGATGAAATCAAAAAGAACAATCACTTGGTTATTTTTGCTAAAAATCTTCATGGCTATTACAACATTCTTGAACTTCACAATCATGCTTTCATGAAAGGATTCTATGGCAAACCATTAATTACATTGGAAGAATTATTTGATATGCCTAAGAAACATGATGACAGAGGTATCATTCTTACCTCTTCTTGTCTTGCTGGTGTCATTCCTCAAAATATCATGAATGAAGATTACAGTAAGGCGGAAGATCACGCTCTCTTGATGAAGGAAGAATTCAGAGATAATTTCTATCTTGAAATACAAGCTCATGAACTGGAAGAACAGCGATTGGTTAATCGTGGATTAATTGATATTCACAAGAAAACAAAAATTCCATTATGCATTGGTACAGATGCACACTATCCAGATACCAGTTACAGTCGCAGTCATGAAATATTTCTGCTTATTCAAGGTGAAGAAAAGGTGGAAGACATTGGTAAGAAAATATGGAAAATAACATATGAAACCAATAAAGGCGAGATTCGCAGAAAGAAAATAAATTTTGGTGAAGAGTTATATGGTTTAAAAATTGAAGACATCAATGTTGGAGATCACATACACAAAAAGAAAGGTCATGTGGAAAAAGATGGCAAATGGGAATTAAAAATTAACAAGAAAGAATTGGTTAATAAAGTTTGGATGATTGAAAGTGCAGATCTGTCTTTTAAAACAGTCGAACAGTTACATGTTCACATAGATAAATTTGAAGAACTAAGAGAAATCAAAGATCACATGTTAAATTCAAACTATGAAATCTATGACAAAATCGAGCATATTAAACCAAACTCTGATTTAAAATTACCTATATTTGACAATGACTATAAACAATTGGTTGAAATGTGTCTTAAAGGCATGAAGGAAAAGAATTTAACCAGTAAAGAATACATTGACAGATTAAAGATTGAATTAAACACCATAAAGAATGGTGGATTAAGTTCTTATTTTTTAATTCTAAAGGATATCATTGACTATGCAAAGAGTGATGAACTAGGAATTGGTCCTGGGCGTGGAAGTTCTGGAGCAAGTCTTGTTGTCTATCTTTTGGGTATCACCAGATTAGATCCAGTTAAGTGGAACTTTAACTTTGAAAGGTTCCTTAACGAAAAGAAAATAGGTGAGAATTTGATTAAATACAGAGTGGAATTGGATGATGGTCGTGAAATAGAGTTTGGTGAAAATGATTTGGTTAAATTAAAAAATGGTGAAAGTAAAAAAGCAAAAGATTTAAATAAAAATGATGAGATAGATGTTTGAATTGAGTTTAACTGATTCAAAAATTAAAATTGATAATCATCTTTGCAGATCTTATCGAGATTGTAATTGGGGAGAGAATCGAGAAGATTATGATTTTGAAGTTTTAAGTTATCTTAAAAAATTTAATGGTAAACTTTTGGAATTTGAAGATGATATTGGCGGAGTTTTTGTTTATGATATGAAACAATTTAATTCAATTTCTATCGGTTGTTTATGGATTAATGAGTCTCATAGAGGACGACGTCTAAATGAATTAATTTTTGATAGATTGCACTTGATGAATAATAGACTTTATTTTTTTTGTTTAAAAAATTTGCTATATTTTTATAAAAGAAAAAATTTTCAAGAGTTTTACTTGAAAGAACATAACTGTTATCTAATGAGTAATTATAAGATAACAGTCGAATCAGATTTATCGATTTTTTAATTTCTAATACCTTTTGAAGCTATGGTTTCTATGGAAGGTGGTTTATCATTGTTTTTTGAACCACCAGAATTTATGTTTTTTACATTAGGTTGATTTAAACCATTTCCTGAATTACTTTTTATATCATTTAATGTTAAATTTTTAGTATCACCCGTAAATAATAAATCAAATTCTCCATTTGAATTTAAATAGAAAAAATAATTAGCCTTTTTAAATAAAGTAATCAATCCTCTATTTACTTGAAATACTTCATATCTTGTTAGTTCTTCAAAAGATTCAAAAACCACTAATTTTTTTGCATCTATAAATTTATATTTCATACCATTTTTATTAACAGTTTTAGCATTTTGTAATATAGGGTTAATTAATTTAATAAAATTTTTTTTAGCTTCTTCGTAAGTTTTATTAACATATAAAAAATCATATATGATATTTTGATTTTTTATATTTTTTATTAAAAATATATTTTCATCATTAAGCGATCTAGTGTTTGCTGGCATTAAATTCGCAATATTTTTTGGTATAATTAGGGTTTTCTTTACTTCTGTAATATACTCTTTTGCCAAATTAACAGATTCATTAAAATTCATTTTAATCCTCAAAAAAAATAAACTATATTTTCTTTCTATAAAATATATTTTATGAAAAATAAAAAAAATTTTATAGAAACAATAAATTATCTTTCAAGTCTATTTTTAATATCTGAAAGAGTTGATACAGTCATCAAAGATAAAAATACCGTTATTCAATATGATAGCAAAAATAAAATAATAAATTTTAAAAGATCTTTTGCGAATTTTAATTTACACTTAAATGCTAAAAATATCAAAGCAGTTGATAATGATGGGCAAGAATATGATTATATTAATCATATTCCTTTACAGGATATTGAATTTATAAAAATTAAAGAAAATGAAATTAAAAAAAATCATGAAGCAATAGACTTTGAAACTATAAAAAATATTGTCGAAAAAGATGTCGAAATGATTTTAAATGTTTTAAAATCACTATTGGAAAGATATCCTGATGGCGAAGAAAAAAAACAAGTAATCATAGATATAATTAAAAAACAAAACTTAATAGTAGACGAAATTATGAAAGAAAATAAATGGACCGAAAAAGAAATTCTCGCAAAAAATAATTGGAATTAAAACTTTTTATTTTTTTCGGATTAAAAAAAATGCTAAAAAAAAATTTTTTTTTTAATTTTTTTTTAAAATATATTTTATGACATCTAGTTATTATCATTTTTATATGGAAGCAAAAGATATGAAAGGCCGATATGGTCATATTAATTTTGTTCCACCAATGTCTGTTAGAAAAGTTGCAGAATTGGGTTTAAAATTGAGACGTGAAGCTTCCATCAGTAACAAAGGTGGTTTAAATGCTAAACAAGCAAAGGAAGCTGGTGTAGGCAGTGGAGTACAGCGAGCTGTTAATTTAAAAAACGGTGATCAGATGTCACCTGAAACTATTAAAAGAATGTACTCTTTTTTTAGTCGTCATTCTGTTTTTGTAAAAAATCATAGTAAAAATCCTCCCAATAGATCATACATAAGTTGGTGCATTTGGGGAGGAAATCCTGGTTATGCATGGTGCAAAAAAATATATAAAATGATGAAAAGAGCTGATGAAAAAGAAAACTAATAAAAACAATTTAAATTTTATTTTAGAAGAAATGGTTAAAGAGTATCTGGGTGACATGTCTGTAATCACAGAACCTGATAAAGTTTCAGAAATACCTGAGAAAAAAATAGAAACTGAAACCATTCAAGAAGAAATAAAAAATGAAAAAGTTGATCCTTCAGTCTTTATCGAATCATTAAGAGAAGATTTTTTTAATATGCTGAAAACGACCAAAAAAATAGAAGAGAAAAAAGATCTATCAGACGAATTAGAAAATATAGCTAAAGCTTTTTTTAATTAAAAAAAGCTTTAGAAAAAAAATAAATTTGAGATATTAAAATTAAAATTTGAAAACCAAATAGTATTTTCATATAAAAAAATATATTTTTTTCTTTTGCGCTACTAATCGAATCTACTTCTTCTGCTTTTTTTACCACTATTTCACCATTTTTTAAGCTTACAACTAACTCATTAAATAATCTTTCAGTATTTAAAATTATTTCTTCTATCATAATATATTATATTTCCGTCCTTACACGTAAAATTTAAATAAACATAAAAAAAGCCTAGATTGTTGTCTAGGCTTATTAGATCACAAAAAATTAAATTTATGATTAATTAATTTTTTTGCTAAAAATTGAAGCAACTGAGAATTTTTTGAAATCAGTAACTGCTGCAGTTACTTTTACTGTATCACCAGTAATTTTTCTTAAATCTGCAACATCTGCAGCGTGTGCTTCTTTTAGCTCTGTAACTTCTTTGAGTTGTGCAGCTTTTAGAAGTTTAATTTCTTCAACTTGTGCAGCTTTTAGAAGTTTAATTTCTTCAACTTGTGCAGTTTTTAGATTTGAAACTTCTTGATCATGTGATGTCTGCGCATTTGTTAAAGCAAGATTTAATGCATCAATTGCTCTCTTATCTTCATCGCCATTGTTTTTTAAATCTGTTGTTAATTTAGCTAATTGTGCATCAAAATCTTCTTTTAAAGATGTATCAGCAGCTTTATACTCATTAGTTATTTTATCATATTTTTTGCCTAAATCGTCTTTTAAAGTTTCATCAGCCTTTTTTAAAGCATTTAATAATCCAAAAACGTCAAATCCTTCTTCAGATTTAAATCCAGATAAAGCGTTTTTAACTTCTTGAAAAGTGTCTATTACGTCTTTTATACCTGTTTGATCTTTATCTCCCATTAAACCTTCAATTAAAGTTTTAACAGAATCAATTCTATTATTTAATGCTTCTTCTTTGCTTCCTATTGTTTCATTTATAGATTCAATATTGCTAAATATATCTGCAGCAGTATATCTTGCGGATATTAATTCAGCATTATGTGTAAATTCTGAATATAAATTATCACTTTGATTTGCGTATTTAACTTTTACTGTTTGTTTGTCATCGCCAGTTCCAACATATCCAGTTGCATAAGCATCTGTTAATTGAACTATCAAAGCTTGAACTTGTGATATAACTTCTTCTATTTGAGATGTTTCAACTGCACTTGTTGTACTTATTTGTTCGTCAGCCATTTTTGCCTCGTATTTAATTTTTTTTAAAGAGTACTCTTTAACTCTTTAATATATTATATTTTAAAACTTAAAAAAAATATATTAAATAAATAAAAAAAATGTAAACATTTATTTACTGTTTTTTTGAAAAATTGAGGCTATTGAAAAATTTTTGAAATTATTAATATTTGTGTTTGTAGTTGGAACTTTTTTAAGTTCCATTATCTCTTTATCATAGTTTGCTTTTATCGTTTTAATTTCTTCTTCATGATCTCGCTTCATAGTCGCAATTTCTTCTTTAAGATTGTTAATTAACTGAAAGACATTGAATTCTTCTTTATATCCTGCAAGTGCTTTTTTAACTTCTGCAAAGGTATCTATGACATCATCAACTGCTTTTGTGTCATCACCAGCAAGTTTTTCAATTAACATTTTAACATTATCCAGTTGACCGAATAAATCTTCGTTTAATTGAACATTGTTGTTTTTTATTTCTTCTCTTAGTTTATCAACTGCAAGTTTTATATCATTTTTTATTCCTTCAAAAATAAAATAGATATCCGCGGCTGAATAACTTTTAACCACTTCTTGATTATTTTCAATGAAAGTTGTTGAAATCAATTCGCTTTGAATAGCGAATGCGACTTTAAATAATTCTCCTGTCGGAGCTTGACCATTTTGAATGGTACTAATTAACTCATTTATTAATGATTGAATTTGAGCTATAAAATCTTCTATTTGAAGTCCTTGATCAGTTTCTTCAGTGACATCGTCAACAACAGTTTCTTCTTTATTTGTTTCATCGACTACAGTTTGATCTGTAACATTTTCTTCTGTAACGTTTTCAGAGTTTGTTGTGTCACCAGTGACTGTCTCTTGATCGATGTCATCATTTATGACTGTTTGATCTGTATCATTGGTATCAGTGATAGTGGTTTCTTCTTGATTTAATTCATCTAAATTTATTATTACTTCTTCGTCATTATTTGTGACATCTTGCGGTAACACATCTGTTGTGACGTTTTCGTTTGTGTTATTTGTTGGTATGGTTTCATCTTCATTTACATTATCAGTCGGTACTATTGTTGTTTCTTCATGTACACTATCAGTCGGTATAGTTTCTTCTTCGACTATACCATCACCAGTTGGTTCTGTCTGTTCTTCGTTTGTGTTTGTTTGTTGTTCATCCATTTTTTCCTCACATACGATAGTGACACTATTATTTATAATATGTTTTAAAAAGTTAAAAAAATGTGATTATTTATTTTTGTTTTTTTTAACATCAGTTTTAAAATTATAAAATAAAAAAAGGAGATTTAAAATGTGTTGGAGTGGACCGGCAAGTGCAGGAATGGCAAGTTTAGGATTTGGTGGAGCTATTTTTGCTAGATGGAGAAATGAAGGATGGATGAGATGGGGAACACTAGCATACTTCTCTACAATGGAATTACTGCAAGCATTTACTTACTCTGTAATTGGAGTATATAGAAACTTTATTGAAAATATATTAAATTTTATAAAAATATAGAATTTTTTATATTTAAATAAATATAATATATATTATGAGAAGGTCATCTTTACATATTCTTAAATACTCAACAGATAGTAAACTTAATTTATTATCTCAATTTAAAGATGACTATCAATATGAATTGCAAAGACATATTTATATGTTATGGTGTGACATATTGCCTTTATCTAAGAATTTAAGTTCTAAAGATCTAGAAGGTATTAAATTCAATCATAGTCAATGGATGCAAGTAATCTATAAACAAGCATCTGAAACTGTCAGATCACAACTAATGAATAAAGATAAAGAAAATATATATCCCATCATTAAACAATTCAGTGTTATGATTGACAATAGATTATGGGATATAGAATTCAATAAGACTAAACATTTTGACGCTTTCATTAGACTTAAACTACCTTATTTTCAAAAAGACAAACATAAAGCAGAGACCTTAAATATACCTATTAAGTTTCACAAACAAAGTAACAAATTTATGAATAACCAAGATTTCAAAATGAATAACTCTATACAACTTATATTTAAAGATAATAAATTCTTTATTAAATTCATTTATGAATCATCATTAGAAAAAAGAGAACTAGGTAAAGACTTAGGTATAGACCAAGGCATAAATAAATTAATTTCAGATAGCGATGGCAATCATTATGGTGAACAACTAACACATATCTATAAACAACTCTCAATTAAAACTAGAGGCAGTAAAAGTTATAAGAAATTATTAATAACTAAAAACGAACTAATAAATAAAACAGTCAAAGAAATACCTTTAAAAAATATTAAAACTATATATGTAGAAGATCTATCACCAAGTGTTAAGAAAGGTTATGGTAGATCCTATAGAAACAAAAATCAATACTGGACTTATAGTCGTGTAGTAAATAAGTTAACTTTACTTTGTGAAGAGAATGGTATTCATCTAATCAAAGTAAATCCTGCTTACACTTCACAAAGATGCTCTCACTGTGGCGTAATCCACAAAGAGAACAGACAAGGTGAAGTGTATCGCTGTCAATCGTGCGGAACTAAACTTGATGCAGATACAAATGGTGCAAAGAACATCATGAGTAAAGGCATAGGGATATGGAGTGGAGAATATGGTCCCACTTGCACACAAAAGAATAATTTTATATAAATTATCTAACTATGGTGTTTATCAAGTATTGCATTCATTATAGCGGTTCATATTCCAGTAGTTCACAGGTGGATGGAAACTCCTTTAAGAAACCATGAGTCAGTTAATTAATTTATTTTTAGGTGGTGGTGCAGCAAGAGGAATCTGGCAGGTTGGATTCCTTAGTGCTCTTTATGAAGAGAAAATAAAAACTAATCAATTTAAAATTCAAAATATTTATGCTATTTCAGCTGGAAATTTTGCTGGTCTTGGATTAATGTATGGAGAACATGAACTTCTTGCCCATTATTGGAAAAGTTATGATGAAGAAAATTTTCCAATGTTCAATAGAACAAACAAACTAATTCCTTTTTTTGCATGGGAACATTCACCATCTCAATTATTTACAAGAACATTTTTAACCATAATGGAAAAAAGAGCTATTAAACCGCAATGTAATTTTTATTCTGCTGTTTTTAATGTTAATAAATTGCAATCAGAATGGCTTTCATGTCATGATAAAAATTCATTAGAAATAGAAGAGAATTTTTTTGCTTCTTCTACTATTCCTGGATTATATCCAATTAAAAAAATAAAAAATCATTATCTTATTGATGCAGGATTATTAGAACAGTATTTAATTAAAGATTTTTTAAAACAACATCAAAATGAAAAAAATATTATTTTAACAACTTTTGATTATCGTTTTGAAAACACAGAAAATAATTTATTTTTTCCAATGCCAGATGAAATTAAAGAAAAAGTCAGCTTTACTGAAACCAACAAAGAGAAACTCAATTTGGTTCACAGTTTAAGTTGTGATTATGGGAAAAAACTTTTAGAAAAAATTAAGTGAACTAAAATAAAAATTAAAATATAGTACAATGAAATATATTTTAATTTTTATTTTAATGCTAGCGAACTGTACCAATAAAACTTCTCACGGTTATCTTTGGGAGGTTCAATTTTGGTTTCTTTATGGTAAAGAAATGCCAAGAAAAGTTTTATGGGTAGACGATGCCATGAAACGATGGGATTTAGGTTTACGATGGATTCCCGGTGAAAACATAAAGGAAACAAGTCATTGGATAGCAGTTTCTGAAAATTTAAAATGTGAAGAAGCATTTCTCTCTGATTATAAAAAAGACTGTGAATCTGCAAATGCTGCAACTTCGCTTTCTGATAAATTACTCGGATTATGTTTAATTGACAATGACAAATTACAACCAGAAAAAATATTAAAATCTCAAATCATCTTAAATTCTGTAATCTTTAGTTTTGCCACTCAAGATGCAGCAACAGACATAATTAGCCATGAGATTGGTCATTGCATGGGATTAATACATGTATTCACATATAGCAATCTTATGTATCCTGCATATCATGGTCAAGCTGGCAGAGAACCTCAAAAATCATTATTAAAGAAAATTTATATAGAAAATCAAGACATAAGTCCAACAGATATTAAAACTTATTTTCAAAATACCAGCAATAAGTTAATAAAACATGAGACATTACCTGTAAGAATGGTAATTATCAGTTCTTTTAAATGAAGCTTTTAGAATATCATTATGAAATTGATCTAAAAAATTTATATGTCATAGAATCTGTAAAATCAATTAATTATTATCAAAAATGGTTTCTACATGATTTTGATGATGAAAATATTATAGATATACGTTATTCAAGATCATTTTATAGAACAAAGAAATGGATTTTGAATAATTATCCAGAATTCTTTTTGTGACATTTAAAAAGATACAATAGAAAAAAGGATGATTTATGGAAATTATAAAAAATAAAATTTATGAGACTTGTTATGATTTTCATAAAGGGCATGAAAGTGATTATGTTTTTATATTTGTGCATGGCGCATTAAGCACTAATCAATTTTGGGATTTATTATATAAAAAATTTCTAAACTATGGAGATGTCATATTATTGAATTTAATTGGTCATGCTCCTTCTAAAGCCAGTTGGTCAGATCTAAAAGGTGTAAAAGGTATATTAAATGCTCAAAACAATTCTGTAAATAAAATAATAAAAAAACATTATAAAAATATTAATAAAAAAATCATTCTGATTGGTCATTCGACTGGTGGCACATTGGCTTTAATGAGTGACATATTTTTTTCAAAAAAATATCATGCCACGATTGCTTTAACTCCAATCACAAAACTAAATGTTGGTGCTTTTAGTCCTTTAAATATACCATTAAATGTTTTATCAAAAACAAGCGATGAAAATCTTTGGAAATATAATTTTGACCTCTTACAACATGTTATTAAAAATCATAATGATATTTTTAGTTTTTTTATTTTAACTTTTGGTTCTCACAAAAGAAATCTTGAAGAGACAGAAAAAATATATATGGAAAATTTTTCTGATAAAATACTTGAACAAAATCATATGGCTTTAAAACACTATTCCATATTTTTTAATGATCTTCACAACAACAGCAAAAATTCTCTTTATAATAAATATAAGGATTTTTTAAAAGGCAAAATAACTGCTAAAAATCCATCTCTAGTTTTAGGTGGTAAAGATGATCTTATGGTTGATGTACAACAACAAAGAGAAGCAGCAGAGGTTTTTAAAGCTAAATATGTAGAACTTGAAAATTGTGGACATTTCTGTACCTTAGACTCATCAGACAGAATATTTGAAGAAATTAAAATATTTTTAAACTTAAATTAAATTATCCTTATATAACCTTAGGCTGATAGAATAATCTATGCCTAAGATTAAAAGTATACAGAAATTTAGACCATCATCTTCCACTCCACCAGATATTGACTGTGACTTCGCTGCCAATCCTTTTACTGGCAAAGACAGACATGATATTTTTAGATACTTACAAAAAAAATATAACAGAGGCAAAGATATTCATACTGCATTGGTTGGAGTTCGCAGTGTTTATTCATTAAAAAGTGCTTTAAGAGATGTCTGCAAAACTTTTTCCATTCCAGCTAGTGAAACATTTGCCATCACAAAAATTATAAATGACGAAATAACCATCGCAGAAAATAAAAAACGCAACAAAGAATGTGAAGCGTTCTTTAATAAATATTCAGAATTGGAAGATGTAGTTGAAAAAATAACTGGCACTGTTTCTGCTTTTGGAGTTCATGCTGGTGGTATAGTTATCAGCGATCGTAACTATCCAATCAACAGATATTGTGCCATTCAAAAAAATAATGATGGTGAACCTGCGACTTTATGGGACAAAGATGAAATACAAGAATCTCTTGGCTTTGTTAAATATGATATTCTACAAGTAAAAGTCTTATCTCAAATCATGTATACCAAATACCTTATTGGTGAAAACAACTATTATGAAGACTATGTGGAAGAACCTGATGTTATCAGAGAGGTAGCCAAAAGAGGACATCATAAAAATATATTTCAATTTGAAAGTCCACTTGGTAAACGTATGTTTCAAGAATGCAAAATTGCTAGTATCTATGATCTCAGTAATGCATCTGGTATGATACGACAAATGGGCACTGAAGGTGGTCGAGAGATGTATGAGAAGTACAAACAAAACAGTAACTCAAGCGAAGTGGAATGGCGTAAACAATTAAAAGAAGAAGTTAGTGATGTCAATTATGAAATATGTTACAAAATCTTAAAGCCAACTTATGGAGTTTTGGTCTATCAAGAACAGCTAAGTGAAATGATTAAAGAACTTAGTCGTAATAAATCCACTTTTGGTGATGGTAACATAGTTAGAAAAAAATTAGGTAAACTGGTTCTTAAGTATGGTCTTATTGATGATATACAAAAAGATAAAGATAGATTAAAATTGTGGCACAAAGATGTTATAGATATACTGCATAAACCATTATTACAGTATCTTAATAAAGATGGTTATAATTCAGATGATCCTGATGTCATTGATTTTTTAAATTTCAATCTTAAAAATAATAAATTACCAATCCCTAAAAAAGGCATCTTGAATTGGTTCATTATTGGTAGTACATATCTGTTTTCTGTTATACACTCTGTAGCCTACAGTATTATTTCCTTTAATCAATTATATCAAAAGTATTATCATCCAGTTGAATTTTGGTGTGGCACTCTTTATACTGGCGATAAAGATGATATCAAAAATTTTGTGGATGCAGCATACACAGAAAGTCGTATTAAGACATTGAGACCAGATATCAATTTGTCTGATTTTAATTTTAAAGTTGAAAATGGTAATATCAGATTTGGTCTTGGTATGATCTCTGGTGTAAACAAGGCAGCTCAGGTGATATTGCAAGAAAGAAAAGATAATGGACCATTTCAAGATTTTAATGACTTCTTCCAAAGAACCAGAAAGAACGCCACATTGATAAATAAAAAGATAGTGGAGAATCTTATTTTTAGTGCAGCTTTTGGTGATGACAATCAAGAGCAGATTTATTTGGAATACATTAAGCTAAGAGGCGACAAAAAAGTGGAACCAATCGGATGGAGTATACAAAATCTAATTGAAAGAGAAAGAGATGTTCTGGACGTTAATCTTTCTTATCAATATGAAAACACTGCTGCTCTTATGGAATGTCTACCAATTAATGAACTAAAAAATGAAGATGAACAAAAGATAGCTTTTATAATCACAAAAATAACCAAGAAGAAAACAAAAAATAAAAAAGATTACACACTTTTAAATATTACCTGTATGAACAGTAAAAATAAAATGAATTTGTTTTCTTGGGATAATGGAAATGTTGATTGGGAACCTTTCTTAAATCAACCTATAGCTAAATATGTAAAAAAATCAAATGATTTTTATACACTAAATCTCTTTAGGTCATAGAATAGTCTTATGTATAATATAATTGCAGAAAATGCTGATCATATGTATGGTGAAGCCATAAAGCTTCTTAAGCGAGAAGGACAAAAGTTAATGATACGAGGCAGTGAAGTTATAGACCTCATAGGTGTTAACATTGAAATAAAAAATCCAAGACAACGAGTTATAACTGATATACACAGAAAGTTTCCAATTAAAACTGCCACTGCAGAGTTTCTTTGGTATATGACCACTAATAACTTAGTCGAAATCATAGAACCATATCTCAAACATTGGAAAACTTACAGTGACGATGGCATACATGTCAACAGTAATTATGGTTATCAGTGGAGAGATCAAATTGGCGGTGTTATAGAAAAACTTCGTGCTGATCGTTTTACCAGACAAGCTGTGATTACACTGTTTGATAAAAAATACAGTCACTATAACGGTAAAGATACTGTTTGTACACCAAACTTTCAATTTTTTATCAGAAATGACAAACTGCATTTAATAGTTTCTTCCAGAAGTCGTGATCTCATTAGAGGTGAATGTATAGATCAATTTACCTTCACGTGTCTGCAGGAATTAGTGGCTAATGAATTAGGAATTGAAATGGGTACTTATCAGAATTCAATTGGCAGTTTACACATTTATGATTCACATTATGATCTCTTGGAAGCAAAAAATGAAACTATTAAAAGCGATTATAATGATTTAAAAATAAATATCAGATATTCTGATTTTTGGACCGAGATAGAAAAATTAGATGAAAATGATTTCTTAAAAACTATAATAAAAGAAAAAAATATAGAGATTGAACATTTTAAGCGATATGTATAGGGAAACTGTGTATTTTATATTTTTTGAAATTATTCTTTTTAGTTTCTCTTTTCAACAAATGGTTTCTGCTTATTTAAATAAGCAGGAGCCAATTAGAATTTATAATAAAAGAAATAACATGGAAACTGTTAGAAAAATTGAAAGTGAAGTTAGAGAGATTAAGGTTGATGAAATACGAGAAGAGAGAGTGGAAAGACAAACAAAAAAAGAATTTTCTGAAATTAAAGTAGAGGAAATAAAAGAAGTTAAAAAATCATTTAAAAAAATAAATCAAAAAAGAATTGAAAACCAAATAATATCTTATGAAAGCGATGATGCAGATATTATTTGGTTAGAGTAAATATAGTTATTTTTGCTATTGATAATTATTTAAATAATTATCAATATATGTATCAAAAGTTTTTTGATCAATGTTATTTAGATTACTTTGTTTAATTAAATCATAATTTTTTAAAAAAACCATAAGTATCTCTCTGTGACAATCACTGTCTGATTCTGATTCCATTTTGATTTTATCTTTATAGTTTTTAACAAATTCTTTTTTATCTGTTGATTGCTTTAATAACAATAAAGTGTTTGCTCTTAAATCTTGCAAATTACTATTTTTTAATTTTTCTGATCTTTTTTGCATAGTTTTTGAAAAACCTTTTTTTATTTCATCTTTTTGAGATTCGATTGAAGATTTTTTTAAACCATTACGAGCAGTATCTAAATTATTTTTAGCTACATAATCAACTAATTTTAATAATTCAGCTTTTTGTTTAATTTGAAAACCCAATGGAGTATCGCTAAATGAATCTTCTATTAAATTTGATTTTAATAATCCATTTGCTATTGCTTGCGTAATACCTGTTGCATCATCAGTATCATTTTTAAGTTTTTGAACATTATTTGCATCATCTGGGTCTATTACTGATTTTGCTTTTGTTTGTTTTATGGATTGTTCAACTTTACTATCTAAATAATCATTAAATGTAGAATCTTTAGCACTTAATCCTTTCATTGATGCGGTAGCAGCAAAAGAAGTTATTAATAATCCTGCAACAATATTCTTAAAAGTTTTACTAAATTCTTCATCATATAACACGATATCGTTTTCAAATTCTTTTTTAAAGAATTCATCGATTTCATGACGAGTAAAGAAATCTTGATTTGCGTGTATAACTTCCATATACCTATCGAATGTTCTTTTGTTATTGACATTCTCATTAATTACTTTTAAATATTTTTTTAAATTTGACATGATTAATTTTCCTCATCATTTTTAATACGTTTATTATTTTTTTCCATTGCTTTAATAAAAGCATCATTTTCTTCTTTCATTTTTTTCATTTCTTTATCAAAAACTGTAATTACTTCTTTACCTTTTTCTAAATAAGATCTAATGCCATCTATTCTTTGTTGGTAATAATTAAGTTTTGATTGATCAAAAGATTTATTTTCTTTTAAACTATTTATTGTTTTTTCAATATTAGCTAGTTCCGCTTCATATTGATTACTGGCTTTTTGAAAATTTTCTGTATGTCTTTCTAAACTTGTAACATCTAATTCTATTTTATGTAGATCTTTTTTAACATTAATAACCATTTCAATATTATTTGTGTCAATTTTTGGTTGGATAATATTATTATTTTGACCTGCTTTTAAGCCACTACCACTTAATAGTGCAATTAGAGCTGTTGCTGAAATACCTTTTTTAATTTTATTAAGAACAGATTCATCATAGCTTTGAATTTGACCAGTTCTGACCATATCATCAAGATAAGCTTTTGCTTCTTGATAATCTAAAAATTGATTTTGTTCTGTGACAAGTGATAGATATTTTTTATATGTTTGCATAAATTATATTTTAAATAAAAAATTTTTTTTAAATAAAAAAATTAAACATATCTGTAAGCTACCACAGTAAGTGCTCTTCCTGTGTTATTTTGAACTTTATAGTTATTTGGGGCAACTGTGTCTCTGTATATATTTAAACTAGTAGCTGTGTTTAATACATTTGAAGCTCCCAATCTTAATAACTGTGTTGGTGCAGAACCAAAATTTATTGGCACGTGAATAATTGTGGTTCCTGGCTTTAAAAGATCAAAAAAGATATAATAAGCTGTAATTTCTTCTCCAAAAAAATCAATTAAATTTAAAGTTTGGGCAATAGCCATTGGTAAAACTGCTCTTCTAACAAAAGCACTTAAAGAAGTGGTGAAAGTTAAACTTTTTGTTCCATTAGTTGTTAAAACTTGACCATTAGTGCCATCAGTCACTGGATATGTAAAACCATTAATGGTTTTATTGGTTAAATTTTGAACATCTGTAGTACCAACCACAACACCTGTTGGTAAAACTTTACCTAAAACTTGTGTAGAGGATAAGACTTCCACATTGTTAATTTTAAATGTTTTATTTAAAACCAAATTGACAGATTCATTTGCTGTTAAATTATTAACGGTTAAATTAGCAAAAGTAGGTGAATCTGTACTGTTTATTGGTTGATTAGAGTGATAATAATTACCGATAGCACCACCCATTATATTGGTAAAATTATTATGATTTTGATTTATAGTGGCAAAAGTTAAACCTTTTGTTCCATTAGTCGTCAAAACCTGTCCACTGGTTCCATCTGTTATTGGATATGTGAAGCCATTGATGGTTTTATTAGTTAAATCTTGTGTGTCACTGGTACCGACAATTACTCCAGATGGTAATGTTTTTCCTAAAACTTGTGTAGAAGTTAATACGTCAACGTTGTTGATTTTAAATGTTTTATTTAAAGCCAAATTAACAGATTCATTTACCGTTAAATTATTAATGGTTAAATTAGCAAAAGTAGGCGAATCTGTGCTATTTATTGGTTGATTTGAATGATAATAATTGCCAATAGTACCACCCATAATGTTTGTAAAATTATTATGATTTTGATTTATAGTGATAAAAGTTAAACCTTTTGTTCCATTAGTCATTAAAACTTGACCATTAGTGCCATCAACAATTGGATATGTAAAACCATTAATGGTTTTATTGGTTAAATCTTGAGTGTCATTGGTGCCAACAATTACTCCAGATGGTAGTGTTTTTCCTAAAACTTGTGTAGACGTTAGGACATCAACATTATTAATTTTAAATGTTTTATTTAAAGCTAAGTTAAAAGATTCAGAACTTATCCAACTTTTTTGAGCGTTACTCCAGTTAATTGTTTTATCTGTGGTACCTTTTAATGTGATACCACCGCCATCTGCTATGGCATCAGTTGGAGAGTCTATTTTCGATAACTCTATGTTTTTATCTTGTACTTCTAAATTTACACTTTTAATTGAAACTGTGTTGCCAAGAACATTTAAGTTGCCAGAAATGGTTATATTGCCACCTATGGTAAGACTGCCGCCCATAGTAATATTTCCGCCAATAGTCATGGAAGAATTAACGTCTATGGTGTTTACTTTTAAATTATTAACATTTAATAAGTCTTTTATGTTTTGAAAATCAAGATGCGATTTTATAGCAATAGCAGAATTATTTAATAGAGAATTTAATTGATTAACCATTATAGTACTTGGCATTTTTATTTTTTCCTTTAATTTTTACTAAAATATATTTCGAAAAAATAACAAATTTTAATCAAATTAAATCATTTATTTTTCACAAGAAATTTACTTTCATTTTTAATATATCCTTATATATCTTCATTCGCTTACGACTCTGTTTAATAGAAAGCGGATTATCATTTTGAAAGAAATCCCAAATAACAGCTTGATGCTTATCAGTGTGATGATCTTTTCTTACTGCTCTCCCAAATTTCTGTATCACTCTGGTGGCTGCCACATTGCTATCTGCCAAAATTAAATTCTTGATACTTCTTATATCCACGCCTGTACTCCAAATACTGGAAGCTATCACAATTGAATTCTTTTCATTCTTCAAATAATCTTTAGCTTTATCTCTGTCTTTGGTAGAACTATCACCACTTATTAAGACAGCTTCTGGCATTAGTTTTTTTAAAATATCACCTTGTGCTATCTTTGAAAAAAGAATCAAAACTCTTTCGTTATTTCTAGCTAATTCAGTTATTTTTTGATTTCTTTCCTCGTTATAGGTATACAAAAGACTTTCGTCACCATACTCAAGAAACTTTCTGGCATAAATGGTTTGATTTTCTACAATTATTTCATATCCATCATTTTTATAACCATCTATTTCCTCTTCACCTTTTATTCTTCTTTTTTCATAGATGTCATTCCAACTGCCAACCACATCTGGTGGATTAGAAGAACTAAAGTTAATCATGTTAACTTCTATTTGTGCAAGTACACCTTGTAATTGTCCTTCGGCAAAACTTTTGTTATACACAATAATGCCAATATTTGCATACAGTCTCATTTGCTCATATGGATTTTCTATGACATCTGCGGTGGCTGAAAGACCTATTCTGATACCTGCTTTTTGACATGAATATAATATCTTTTCTGCCACATTAGTCCTACCAGTGGTATGACACTCATCCATAATAATAATATCCACATGTGGAAAAAGATGTAGCACATTCATATAACTCATGATTGATAACAGAGTGACTCGTTTGTCATCTTCCAATCTGCCATCGCCTACCACTCCAATTTCGTCTCTGGTGAAACCATATTTATTCATGAGATCTTTTTCTGTTTGGTCTATTAAATCTTTTGAACTATACAGACATAAGACTTTGGCATGTCCATAAAGTCTGAGAATGGTGGCCATAATGTTACTTTTGCCCATACCTGTGGCTATCTGTATGATACCTGATTTGTATTTGGCTATGGCAGCCACTGCTTCACATTGATAGTCTCTGCTTTTTTCATCGCCTATTGTCCACTCTTGATTTTTTACTTTTTCAAGTATTTCTTGATTGGCTTTAATTGGTTTTCTGTAGTCATGATATTCTATCTCAAAATTCTTGGCATAAACTTTGACATAAGGATAGAGACCGGTTGGAAATACACAGTCATCTGACCAATAAAAACATTCAGTGGCTTTCTTGATACCTCTGATGACAAGAGGATCATTTTTAAGAGCAGTGTTTTCAACAGTAAATTTACTAATGATTAATTTTTCAAAATCTTCACGTTCTTTTTTATTTTTAGGGTCATATATCACTTTACAATGTGTATTTCCAATTAATATTTTAATCATTTAGTTCACTCTTGAAATAATTTTATTTGTTTTAATTTTTGTAGATCCATATTTATTATACTTTTTTCAAAATAGCCTATACAATTTTGATAATAGTCAAATTCCAGTTTCTGTTCTTTAAAATCGCAATAACCTTTTTCATAGTTATAACATTTTTTACAATAGTGTTTACCAGTAAAAGGCACATATTGAAAATCAAATTCAAGATATCTTTCTGGTATTTTTTTATTTTCTTCATATTTAAAAGTTCTTTCATGAGTATAAACGGTATCTGATACCATTTCTAATATATATTCAGGGGCGATAGAGAGTCTATTTATTAAATAAAAAAAGACATAGTTTATGGTACCATGCCTTTTTTCAATATATCTGTGTTTAGGGGAAAAAGAAAACAATTCTAAAATTTTATCTTCTTTTTTTAGAATTGTTTTTGTAATTTTAACTTTCATTTGAAATAGACATTTAATTCTTTAGCAAAAATCATGCCAAAAGTTGTACCCATACCAGCACCAATCGAGTAGACGATTCTTTCTATCATCGTCGAAGCCGTGATTCTGTTCACGTTAAATGTCCAAATGAAAGCTATTAAAAAACCTACTATTGTTACTTGAATTGGGAGATTATTAGCTATTTGCCAAATATTATAAGCTCCCAAAAAAAGATGTATAAATGATGATAAAAATAAAACCAAATAGTTTTTCATCATTACACAGTGGTCATTTCTTCTTGTTCTACTAAATTCAAATCTTCATAGTCTAATTCTTCTTCATCTTCAAGATCTTCTGCGTCAATAGGAACCACTCCTCCGGTAATTTCAATTATTTTGTCTTCAAGTTGTTTTTCCCAAATTTTGAATAATTCATCCTCTCCATTTGGCCAACTTTTAACAAATGCCTCTTCTTCTTTTACTTTCCAACTATATTCTTTGCTATCGTTTGGATTTGTCCATTTAATGGTACTGGTTTCACCTAATTCACCCATAACTGATGCTTTAGCAGATGAAGTGGCAATAGCGTGTTGTACAAGTATTTCACTAAGTCCAAAATACTTTTCAATACCTCTACCGAAATTAAACTTAAGCCAGCACTGACGACCTTTATATTGAAATCTATTCTTCTCAGTTCTAACTCTCATTTTAATAGCAATAGGAATTTTAGTCTTTTCATCTTCTATATCTTTGTTTGAGACTATCTCTAAGGAAAGAGAAGAAGCATAACCAAAACCACTACCTTTTGCATTGGTTACCATTTTTGGTCCAAACATAACGCCAATGTTTGCTGTCTTATGTGCTATGCCTATGACAGTTAATTTTGCTAATCTGAATTGTTGTGTAAGGTTTCTGAACAGAGCTCTTAGTTTTTGTTGTGGAGTCATATCACGCTTATCATCGTCTTTTTGAATATCTTCATATTCTTTTTCAGATGTCAGTTGTGATACAGAGTCAATAACAAAAACTATTTCTTTTCTGTTTTCTTCTGCCACTGATAACTGTTTATTGATTAACTTATTAAGAATAGAGGTTAATTTTTCTATAGTGATTGGTTTTATTTCTCCACTTTTATCTGGAGTTGGACCAATAATCATAATCTTTTTGGCTATGGCTTCATCGCCAATAATTTTAGAGGTGAATTCAATACCACCTGCATCTTCTACTTCAAGTTTGATACCGATGCCGCCTCTTTTTATTTGTTCACCTAAAAAAATATCAGCTACGAAACTTTTTCCTTTTCCACTGTTATGGTGAACTATACCATTTGAATCTTGATAAAGATGTGTATCACTTTCAACTTGAAAATCATAAACAATTTCTAAATCTAATCGATCTACGTTTTTTAAAACAATAAGTTTTTCATTTTTAGAATTAATAAGTTCCATACCTTCTTTTATATCAATAGCTTTGGTACAAACTTCTGGCTTACTTGGATCTAAACAAATAAGATGTTCATTTGAACAATTTATTGTTTGATAATATAAATCATCAGCTTTAAGATATATTGTTCTAGTTGGTTTTTCTTTTATTACTATTTTATTAACATTTATTAGTTTATTATTTTCATTTTTAATTTTTAATTTTAACTCACTAATGTCTGTTAATTTTTCTTTTTCTAAAGTTATTTTTAAATAATCAGATATTATTTTAAATAAATATCCAATATTTATTGTTTGATTTACATTTTTATCTTTTAAAAAAGATAAAAAATCTTTATTATCAGTTTCGATATTTATGTTTGTATCATAACATAAACATTCTCCAGAAATAATAATTGCCTTTGTACCAGGCATTGTTCCTTTGCTCTTAAACGTGCCAGAAACTACCCAGTTTAGTGCGTGTGTTCCTTGGATCCAATATGGTACCTGTTCTCTTCCTTCTAATGCCTCGACTGAAATACCTTCAACGTTTTTGGCAAGAAAGGATGCTATTTCTAATTCAAAAGCGTCCTTATCGGACGCTTCTGTTTTTTTACTGGTTTGTTTTGCTATTTTAGCCATTCTTAATCCTCATCTGCTAGAAGCTGAGCTTTTAACTCATCTTCATTAAAATCATCTGGAGTTGCTGCAACTGTTACTTCAGCTTTTTTAGCTTTAGGTGCATTACTTGTCTGGGATTCTGGTCTTTCTGCTGCAGGTGTTGCTTGCCCTCCTATCATTGATTTTGTGAGACAAAGATTGAAATGCTTCATTACATCATCATAATTATTTACATATTTAACATATGTATTTAAATCATGTCCTATCATTTTGCCATTGATGTACATGGCTTTTTTATCCGCATCATTTAAAGCTCTAGGGCCTTTATTTGATACTGGAAATGTTTGATCGTAACTGATATCCCATGGATTGATACCATTCTTTTTCTTGATAACTTTGAGATCAAAGCCTTCTTCAAGGTCTACTAAATCAAAGTAAGTGGCATCGGGATCATATTCCCATTTTTTATCAGGAAACCATCTGTCTTGTGTATCTTTACAGAATGGAATACCCATAATTGAGCAAATTCTGGTTGCTAATTTTCCATCGCTAGAGGTATCAATAAGAACTTTTAATTCTGGTTGACCTTCTTCGTTATACACCAATGCGTTGAAATAAAATGCTCTTTTTCTTTTAATTTTGCCTGCAAATTGTTTAACTGTGTCATTGCCTGTTTCATACATTTTAGCTACATGATCGTCAATAGGATCGTTGACATATGCATTAACGTCTTTTGAAAAAACTTTTCTTGGCACAAAGAGTTTAATATCTTTTTCGCCATCAAGACCTTTTTCGAGATAGTGATAGGTATGTGTGACATATGGATATTCAAAAGTACCATCATCTTTAAAACGTGGAAGGATTCTTACTTTTAAAGGTTTGTTTTCTTCAGGGTAATATTCTTTTTCATTTTTGTTTGAAGAGGAAGATGTTTTAGGCTCTACCATTTCTTTAAGAGCTACTTGTCTGAGTTGTTCTAAATAACTTGTGTTTGCTTTCATGTTGTTGTTTTCCTTGCTGTATTTTTGTTGTTGGTCTTACTGTTGTTAAAATTTTTAATAAAGTAAGAATGATTAACTATTCTTACTTTATTATTATATGATTTGTGGTGTTTATTTTTTTTATCTATAAGATCCTTCTGCATAGATAAAAAGACCAAGTTGTTCAATCATTCTCATGACATGATGTCTTGGCATATTTAAGATTTTTCCAATTCTGCGTGGTCCCATTCCTTCGCTATACATGTTTTCCACTTGTTTTAGAATTGTTTTTGGTGTTTTCGCTGCTTTGTTTTTTACAGTGATTTTGTTTACGTTTAGAGTTGTTTTTTTATTTGTCATTGTTTTTGCCATTTAAATCTCCTAAGTTTTTAAATTTAACTTATTTTATAATATAACCACTAAAAAATTAGTGGTTAAAAAAATTATCTCATTGCTTTTTTGCAATGCTTGTTAAATTCGCACCATTTACATTTTTCTTTTGATGGATTGTAAAGTTTTGAATCCTCTGCCATTTGATGATTGAGGATAAAATTATTTATCATTTTGTGAAATAATTCTTCAACATTGTCATGCATTTGAGTGGAGTTTACAAAGATCATGGAGTCATCTATATCAAAAACTATATAAGAAAAACTTTGTGGATTTTTTTCTTTTGAAAAGTAGAGATATGAGACGCTTTGTGGATCTTCTTGCCAATTGATGAAAAAATAATTTGTTGGATGTTTGGTGTTTTTGAAATCAAATATCCAAAGTTTATTTTCTTCACCTATGATTTGTAAGTCAATGATGGAAGTGTTGTTGATTTTGACATCATTGATCTCTAACATGGTGTTTATTTCATCTTCGTGTAGAACTTGTCCTTTTGGTAAAAAATTTTTTAAAAATCTAAAAATATTTGGTAACCATTTTTCAGCATCTGCCAACAATCTATCCTCATTAAACATTCTTGGTTTACCAATTTTAAAGCCATTGGCAATTTGTGAGTTTTTTTCTTGTTGATAGTATTTAATAAATGGTGGTAGATTATATTTTTTATAGTCTGTTAATTTTTTAATCTCGTCAATTTTTTGTAGATTATCTTCGATATATTTATGAATACTTGAGCCAAAAATGGTGCCAGGCCATGTTAGTTTTTCAACTTCTATATTTTTAATATATCTAAAATAATATTTTCCTAGACAGTCTAGTTGAAGTTTATATCGACTAACGCTGTATTTTATTTCTTCCATCTGTTATTATATGGAAAAAACGAATTGATTGTACAGAAATTTTTTTTAAACAGTTTGCAAAATCCAAGGGGTAGAATACACTGAGAGGAAAAGAGAGAGTAATTTTAATTTTTAAATTTAATAGATAAAAAATTTAAACCATTTTAAATAAAAAAATAAAAAATAGATTATGACTGCTACATTTTATACTTATGATAATTTAATAGATTTTATTAATGATATAGTTAAAGGAAAAAGAATTTGGACTAGATACGGATTAATTCATAGTTTTACTATAGCTAATGTTTTAAATCCATTAAGTCAAGGATATATTTCTATTTTCATAAGAAATAATAATATTATTCAAAATTTGAGTAAATTTAATTTTACTTTGGAACAATTTAAGAAAATTGTTTTTTCAAATCAAATACACGGTATAGAGATGTATAAAAAGAAGTTTTTTAATAAAACTTCGAGTCAAATATTGGCAGAATGGGAATTGATGGCAGATGCTGCAAAAATAGAATATTTTGATTTAGGTCTTCAGTTGACTGATCAACTTGATCTCTATCCGACTTTTCTTTTTCCTGACACAGTAACAAATCCATCTCCTCAAAAAGTCATGAAAGATGAAGTATTAAATTTAAATGAAACTTTTAAATTTATAACTGGATTACATAAATTTGTAATGAATGACGAAATATTGTTTCATGTTTATTGTGACATTGGTAAACAACAATACATAATTACAAATTTATCAGATCAAATTTCAAATATAAAAGACACTCTGGAATCAATAAATGTTTATATTGAAAACAGTAATGTCTTTGTGCAGAATAAATTAAATTTTGATTTTATAATTAAAAAATATAGTAATTATGATTGATTACAGATTATTTTCTAATTTCTCTAAAGTTATTTCATAGCCTCTTTTTAAAAATGAGTATGAAACTGTTGTGGCTTCAAATAATTCTTTTATAAATAAAGCTGTTTCTTTTGGTTGAAATTGTTTACAAGAAAAAAGATCTATATGTGCAGAATCATCTCCTTCGACAAAATGACCTGTAAGATTGCTTTCTTCTAAAAAAAGAATAGCTGAATAACCAGTAACTTTTGGATCTTTACCAAAATGAATTAATTGTGTTTCACCGTAGGCAGTCATTTTGACTTTGTCAACTATTTTGTTAAATGCATATGAAATAAATTTTCCTTCTCTAATTTTATCTTTTTGACATTTTTGTAGTGTGACATGTAAAGAATATCCCCAAATATTGTTATTCATTATTTTTCACCTCTTTTTAGATTTATTATTTTATTTTTTTTACTTTTAAGTTTTTCGATTATATGTTTGATTCCATTTTCTGGATTACATTTATTACCGCATGTAAAAATATCAACATGAGCATAAGATAATTCTGGATAAGTATGTATACTTACATGACTTTCTGAAAGAATCCAGACGCCAGTTATTCCATTTGGATCAAATTTAAAATCTTGATATTTAAGAGGAGTTGCATTAGAAAATAATGCTGATTGTTTTAGTATTTTTTTTATTTCTTTTTTATTGTTTAATATTTCTTTATCGCATTCCCAAAGATCAGCAACACAATGATCTCCTTCTATATCGTAAGTTTTTTCTTCCAATTTTTTTCATTTTCCTCCGGTGAAAATAATATATTTAAACTAATAAAAATATATTTTATAAAAATAAAAAAAAATAACATTCTTATTAAAAAAAAATTAATAAGAATGTTAAAAAATATTGTTTACGACTAGAAAATTAAATTTTAATTATTTTTAACAAATTGAATAACATCGCCTATGCTTAGCCAAATTTTTTTATTGCCTTCATCATAGTAAAGTTCTTTTTTAACAGTGTATTTTCTACCACTATTTATATTATTTTTATGTTTTGATCTTGCTAATGCTCCAGGATTAAAAATAGGAGAAATCCATTTGTCTGCTATTTTTTGATTTTTTTGTTTTAAAGTTTGATAATCAAAAATATTACTTTTTGCATCAATTATCACTTCTTTCACGTTACTCACTTTTTACCTCTTCTTTAATATTTTCTTCGTTTGTTTTTTCACTTGCTTCGTTGATAGCATTTTGCATACTCTTAACAAATAAGTTTGAAATAAAAAGATTTTCATCCCAAAATGGATCTATTTTTTTAATTCTTTTAATCCATTTTTTTCCTTTTTCTCCATACGTGACAGATAATTCTTGTGTATTTTCTAGCATATCAAAATGAAAATCATTCATTACTGATGAAAATTCCTGTAAAGCTATCATGTCAACATCTCTACCAGTTATAGTGTTCATGATTTATTTTATTTTTGAAAATTAAAAAAAGTATATTTTTTTATATCTAAAATAAAAAATATCTCATAATATTATGAAAAATCATTTTTTTACTTATCTAAAAGAATCCTTAGCTCTTAATCCTCCAATTAGTGTTAAAGAAAATGAACCCATTCTTGACATTAAGACAGATGAAAAATCTACTAAAGATATACCAATATTGGTTAAGCACATGGATACCATAAAAGGTAAAAATTTAAAAAACAATGAATTAACTAGAAAATTAAAAAAAGAAAGAGCTTCAATTTTAAAAAAACATAACTTAAAAATAGAAAATGGTCAAATAATCAGTAAAGAAAAAGATGACAATCATCTGTTGCCTAACATCACTGTTTCAAATAATTTAAATGATTTTAATGATGAAATAAAAAATAAAATTCAATCTTTAACTGATGAAATACAGCTTAATGAACCAAAATACAAAAAAAATTTAAAAAAAATATTGAAACTATTTTTCAGCGTTAATCGTAAAATACCTAAAAGGTATATTTATTTACCAGTTGGAAATGCTTTAAATTTCAAAGAAATAGAAGCTATCAACAATAATAGTCATTTAGATATATTATTAAAAATAAAAAATGGTCGTTTTGCACAACTCGAAAAAGATGATCAAATGGTTTTTGACTATCTTATTGAATTTGGCTATAAACTAACAGTTGAACAGTACATTAAAAATATTTGTGTCAATACGAATGGCAAAGAAGTGCCCATAGACAAAGAGTTGACTAATATTGCTATGATTAATATTGATCAAAAAAAGAAAGCCTTAGAAAAACAAAAGGATCAAATAATTATTAATAAAATAAAATTAGAAATCTTAAAGAAAGAACATTATCAAGATAAATATTTAGATATTATAAAAAAAATAAAAACTGATAGTAACATTAACAACAACAGTGTTATTATTTTAACTTGGGTGCCAAGATTAATATTTACTCAAAGTACAAACACCATTTGGGATAGCTGTATGAAGTACAGTTTTACTGGTAAACATGGAGTTAACATAAATTTCGTTCCGACTGGTATGGAAGCCGGCATGTTTATTGCATGGTTAGTTAATCTAGATGACCGAAAAATAACTAAGCCTATTGCTAGAACCTTATTAAAACCATTCAGAGATACAAAAGACACACAAAATGAACAATATTTTTATTGGCCTAGTCAAATCTATACCACCGGTGGTCAAACAAATATTATAGGTATGTTTAAAAAGACACTTACTAATTATTGTATTTATAAACAAAAAAATTTAATAAAAGGTTTATCAGGTAAAAAATTAGAAGTAGATAATGGTGTTTATGCAGATTCACCTGATAAAAGTATGTATATTTATGATACCAATTTTGTTAAAAATGTAATTAAAAGCGAAGAATCTTTAGGAGATAAAATACAAGATTTTTATCTTTTTATTAAAAATGCTATAGATTTGGAACCAAATGACTTAGAAGAAATCATTGACAACAAAAATGTGCAAGAATATATTTCAGGCATGGAAGGTTCTTTTTTTAATAGTGAAATTAATTTTTACAATATCGAAGCTTTACTTAAAAAAGCAATTGAGTTTAAAAAACCATTATTAATAAAAAAAATAATAGATGCACTTCATAAAGAAACTAAAACTCATTTTTTAAATTATTTTACATATACTCTTACACATATGACTAATGATGACAAAGAATTTTATATAAATAATATTTTTTATTTTAAATATATGTTAAGTCTTTATGATAAAAATGATTTGATAATTAACAATGAAATGTTTTTAGATTCTTTTGATAGAATAAATTATTTATGCTGTAATATACCATCTATTGGATCAATCGTTAAAGCATACATTGATCATTTTGGTTTTAAAATTTATAAGGAAGATAAAAAATATGTCAACAATCTTGTTTATTCAAATTTAAAAATAAGTGAAATAAATAATATTTTTGATAATTTAAAAATTGATACAGCAAATGTTTTCAAAGACATAAATTTTCCTAGTCTTTTTAAGATAAATAAAAATAATTTTTATTATTTCTTTAATCAAAATAAAGAGTTAATAGAAAAAAATGAAATAAATGAATATAAACAAAAAGAAATTGTATCAAATTTTATTTATATTCTACGTATGGAATGTGAAGATTCTAAAGCCATTGAAGAATTTTTAGATAAAGTAAAATTTACATACAATGGTAAAGAAAAATTAAATTATGGCGATAACACGACAATAGTTGAAATTTACGATAAAATAATTGGATATCAAAACTTTAATGTTTTACATAAAAAAATATTAGAAAAAAATATTTCCATAAAAAAATTATATTTTGATGATATAAAAGTTAATGCGCACGTCTATCATTTCAATGAATTTATGTATTATCTTTATAATAGAACTGATAAAGAAAGCAAAGATCTCTATAATGATCTCTATCTCGCTGCTGTCAGTGATCAAAGTTCACAATATAATTTAGCTATTATTAGTAATTTATTAGAGAAATTTTTCTATAGTGAAAGAAAAATAAATGATATTATTAAATATGTAAAAGCTATACCAGTGCAACAAAAAAATGTGGTTTCAAATTTAATTTATGGTTTAAGTTCTTATCTTGTTTATGAAAAATATGATAATAAAAATAAAGAAAAAAATTCAGAACTAATGCAAATTTTATTAGATAAAAATATTATTTCTTTTTCAAAAGAACCTAATAAATTTTCATTTACTAAATATACATATATGTATCATATCTTTCTTAATGAAGATGAAGAAATGTATAAAAAATATATTTTAGATTCAGATAATAAAATTAAAGTAAGTGATATTTATGAAATGTTTAATAATTTTGCTATAGAGTCAGCTAGAAATGGAAAACTTTCTACCATTGAACATGTTTTTAATTTCATAGATAAACACAAAAAAGATATAGTGGATAATACAGATTTTGAGTTTTATAAAACAAGAGCAAGAATAGATTTATCATCACGTATAACATTTAATTTTTTAACAATTTTTGATATAGTAAAAACTATGAAAGATCGAAAAATATTAAAAGCTGATGTATTCAATCAATATGAAGCTCATATTTTAAATGAGATTGAAGATAACGCAGGTAGATTTTTTGTCAATATTGCAATGCAATACATGCCAATTTTACCAGAAAAATATTTTATTAAATATGTAAATAATTTTAAAATAAAATTACAAAAAGTTAAAGAAACAAATTTAATATTAGAGTTTGAAGACAATTTCTCAAATATAATTCACGCCATCGATAAACCAAAAGGTATTGCTTTGATTGGTATCTTGGATAAAGATAATAGAGAATATTTTTTAAGAATTATTTTTGATTATATATTTCGTTTAGATTCTAAATCTATTCCGTTAATAAATAACATAGTTAACATATATAAATGTGAAAAAGTTATAAAAGAAGTAATTGATAGTTATTTAAAAACAAATAACAATGGTTACGATAATGCTCTTAATAATAAAATAATTAATATTATGAAGCATATAAATTCTTTAACAGAGTATGTTGAAAAAGAAAATATATTAATGTTTGTTATTAAAAATAAAATGTCAGCCGCAAATGATATTAATCTCTTATTCGCTAAAGAAGAATTTAAAAACAAAAAAACAAGAGATGCTATATTTGATACACTTTGTTATATTGAAGATAATTATGATTTTCATCAAATTGAAAGAATGCGCAATAATCTATATGAAACATTTTCAAAAAAAGAAATAGATGATTTAATCACTGCTAATAGAAAAAGACTACTTAAAATATTTATAGGGATTGAAGAAAAATAATGAAAAAATTTTTAGATTATTTAAAAGAAGCAGTTGACTTAAATCCTTTCTTGGATAAAGATGAAAATCCATTAACATTTGATGATGAAACTAATAAAATTTTAAAAAATAGAAACATCAAAGAAGAACCTATAATGCTTAGTGATTATAAAGCTTTAAGAAAAAGAACTAAAAAAGAATTAGCTAAAAAAAAGCAAGAAAGAAACAGGTATGCTAAAAATATTATTGATTACGAGAATACGAAAAAAAATGCAAGTGAATTCATTTTGCAACCAACCACTGTTATCAGAAACGAAAAAGAGTGGAAAGTTGAAGTCGAATTTTTATCTCATATAGATAGAGAAATAAAAAATGAAAAAAATCAAAGAGATCAATATTCCATAAATCTATCAAGAGTTTTAAAAAAGTTTTTTAGTGTCGGCGGCAAAATTCCAAAACGATATCTTTATTTACCATTAACAGCTTCAAATAAAATAGATATCACAATGATAGAAAAGTTAAATAAAGAAAGTAAATATAATGTTTTTTTAAATGCAGCCAAAGGACATCATCTCAAAGCAGATGAAACACAACAAGAAATAATAGATTATCTTAACACGCATGGTTATAAGTGTGATGAAAAAAGTTATTTTAGAAACGAATGTCAAAATGAAAATGGAAAAACCATTAAAATAGACATGGAACTAAACAGAATACAAGATATCAATATCGATAATAAAACCAAATTCATAGATAAATTAAAAGCTAAAACTAATTTAACTGAAATGGAAAAGAAAACCATTACAAGCGCTGAAAAAGATATTGAAAGAAAAAACGATTTCAAAGATTACTATTTTTATAAAAATCTGGATGACAAAGAAAATGTAAATCTTTTTATGAATCATATAGTCATTTTAACATGGGTACCGAGAATGATTATGTCTCAAAGCACCAACACGCAATGGATCAGTTGTATGCGTTATTTTATTGGAGATATGGTTAATAAGGAAGAAATAGAAGAGCATGGCGGAGAAGAAGTGGGTGGTAATGTACATTATGTTTTGAGTGGTATACAAAATGGCACTTTTATCGCATGGTTAGTTAATATGAATGATACTAAAGCCATTAAGCCAGTGGCAAGAGCTTTAATGAAACCATATGATAATGATAACGATCAATTCTTTTTTTGGCCTAGTACAATTTATACCAGCGGTGGTCAAGCAAACGTTATTAATCTTTTTAAACACACATTACAAAATTATGCTATTCAAAAACAAAAAGATGTACTTAAATTAAATAAAGATCAAATGGATAGATTTTCGATATCTCAGGGTTCATATCATGATAATAGTGATTTAGGCAATTTAACCGATGTTGAAAATATGTCATTATCACAAAAAGAAAAAATAGAAAAAATAATTAAATCAAAAACATTACATGTTGATAAGATTGACAATATTATTAACAGTGAAGATTATGATGAAAAAAATATAATTGATTTTATTAATAATCCAGATATTAGATCTAATATTTTTGATCCTGATACTTATGATTTTATAAACATTATGACTTCATTTGTTAAAAATAAAAAATACAGATTAATAAACAATTTGTTTTTTTTATTTAAAAAAAATAATAAAACAGATTTATTTTTTGAACAATTAGCAGATTTTTTTAAAGAAGATCTTGAATCAACAAAATACCAAAGAAATGTTTTAGATAAAAATATGATAACTTATATTTTAAAAACTTTTAAAGATGAAATTGAACAATCTAAAGTTAATATTCTTAATTATAAGGCTTTAAAAATTAATACTAAATTAACTCATAGTTATCCAAAAAACAAAACGTTTATTGACGATATGTTTGAAATGTTTCCTGATTTTTTTAATGGTATTACGGAAACTGATTTAATCTATTTTATGAAATTTTTAAAAATAAAGACATTACAAAAAATTTGTATAAAATATCCAAACTTAAGCAATGTTAAATTTCCTGTTGATTATTTGCAATCTCTTTTTTATTATAATGACAAACAGAGAGCTTTTTTTATCTTAAATAATTTTCAAATAGGAGAAGAAAAACAATCATACAGTAACACAGCTTATAAAACTTCAAAAGATATTTATTACTATAGAATATTACAACATTATGTCGATACTTTTTCATATGATGAACTAATCAGTTTTTTAAACAATAAAAATGTCATATTTAACCAAAATAAAATTGATCCAAAAAATAAAAATAGAGAATTTGATTTCGGTTATGATGTATATGTTAAAATAATAAAAAAATTCAACAAACAACAAGTCGAGAAAATATTCTCTTTAATGAAGCTAAAAGATTTTGATATTAAAAAAATGGCTATGGATAATTTTGATATGTTTAAGGATACAAATGTTGCCGAACTATATCAAAACTCAAATAATGAAAATGTTAAAGATCTATTAGATGATTTAGAAAATTTTATTAAAAATAACAAAAATTTAGATCCTAAGCATTATATATCTGGAAATACTCAAAATTTAATTCAAGCTCAAATTGCCACAGATAGAGCAATCAATTACGATTTTTTAAAAAAAATAACTGAATTAGAAATTTTAAGTTTACATGGTGATTTTTCTAAAATTAAAACCTATCCATTTATTTTTTATAATCTTAAAAATATTCTTTTAACAAAAACAAATATTCAACAGAGTGAAATAAATCAAATAATACAAATTGCAGATATGTATTTGAAGCATGATATGGTGTGGGAAAATTTTAAAAATATTACAAATGATTTTTCTGGTGAAGATAAATTTTTAATATTTGCTTTTTTAAGTCCAGAAAAATTTAAAAAGCATTTTAAATATTTAAAACTATCAACAATTCTTGAACGTTTAACGCTCATAAACAATATTACCACCTCATCTATGACCGAACTAGATGAAAACATAAATATTATTAAAATTTTAAAAAAAATAATTAAAGATAAAATACCATTTGAGATAGGTAATAGTCTTGAAACCTATGCTTCTGAAGAAGATGATTATGGAGATGCGCTTGTTATTGTTAGAATTTTATATGAAAAAGGATTATTAAAGAAAGAAGATATTGTTAAAAATTCAGTATATTTAAAAGAATTAATTTTAATTTTATTTAAAAATAGAGCTTTTAAAAATGATCAACTAAAGAATGAAGTGTTTAATTATTATAAAAAAATATTGCCTCAAAAAAATGGAGATAATCTATATCATTTATCACAAAAGTTAATGTATTTTATTGAAAGAGTAAACGCAAGTATTTTTATGGATAAAGGTAAAGTGATTGAAATGCGTGATCCATTAAAAGATTTTATTAAAGATTTTTTTAAAGCTTTTGTAAGCGATGAAGAAAAAAAAGAATTCTTTAGAAATGCAATTGGCATAATATTGTCATATTACAGAGCATCAAGCACCACAACTAGAGAGTATAAAAGTATTTTTGACATGATAACTGAATATAAACAAGATTTAAAAATAACAGATGATGATATTGAAGAGTATTTTTTAAGTGCATTTAATATGGCTAAAAATATACATATTATCAAGATGTTATTGGAAGCAAATTTTAAAATGGACATATTAGTCAATATGTTAAATAAACAAGATATGAATTATTTTTATAATAAAGTGTCTCATTACAGAAACTCAAATAGATACGATGAATTTGAATTTATTTTGAAATATATTGACAAAGATAAACTAAAAGAAATAATAGAAAAAAGTCCAACAAATAAAGAAGCTAAAGAACCTGATTATAAAAAAATGATTGAAGTGGCAAAAAAAGCGTTGGAAGAAAAATAGGCATGGTTAAACCATGCCTACCTCCAATTCTTTTGAAATAGGTACACTTTTTTTACCTATAAAATATTCATTCTCTTCGTCAATTTCTTTTAAAATGTTTTTTATTTCAGATTGAATATTTTCATTATTTAATTCTTCTGTTGATAGTTTATCTTCAAAATTATTTAATTCTTCCGGATCAATTGCATTTTCAAACATTGAACTAAATTTTTCAAATTCTTTAAAATCTTCTTCTGTCATATTATCTTGTAAATACTCTATAAATAGAGTTTTAGAATATTCTTTTATAAAATTTTTTATTTTTAAAGATTCATTCGTTTCTTTTTTGTCATTTATTTTAGAAAAATTTATTTTGACGTTCATTTTCTATTTGCTCCATTAATGCATTCATCAGATAAACTATAGTTAAAACAGGCAGAATTGCCATACAGAAACCTATTACTATGGTTAACAATACGCTTGGATCTGCAAATAACAAGTACAGAGTGGTTATTTTATCTCCACCTGGTGTTTGTATGGCAAGCATAATATTAGCATATATACTTATTGCTAATGCTGAAAATGTAGAAAAACTAGCAAGATTTTTCATTTTCATGAGATGAAAAACTATGATCATGGTATCCAATAAGAAAGTTATGCCAATGGCATACATGCTAATCATTAGATCATTTCCTAGCATATCCAGGCGCATATGGTATATTTGTTGTTTTATGGCATAGAAATTGCCAATAATGGAAACCATAGCACTAAAAAATGCTAAACCTAATTTTAAATATTTTTTTTCAAATATATTGAAAAAATCTAAAGAAAGATCTGCGTTAGAGATATTTCTTTGTACAAATGGTGGTGCTTCGTAGTTGTTATTCATATTGTTTGAGTGAGAAAAGGTTTGAGTCTTTAGCTCAAACCATGAATCACTCGTCTCCTTAATATTTCTTATATTATTTAAAAATTTTTTTTATTGTTTAAAAAAAATTTATCTATTTTTAGATAATTAACTAAATATATATTGTATATGTTTACTGAAGAGCGAAAGACTAATCTTAAAGCAGCCATTAGGGCTACTAAGAAAAAAAGAAGTCAACAAACATGTTCTATCTACACATTAAAAATCAGTAATCCATCTGATGAACTAAAACTATTATTTTATGAAGCCAAATGGTTCTATAATCATTGCTTAAGTCAAAATGATATATTTGATATAAGTGTAAGAAAAGCTAAAGAAGTTTTAATAAAAGTTTTAGATAGTTTTGAGAATAGAGAGCTTAAAAGCCTTAGCTCACAAATGAAAATGGGCCTACACGAAAAAACTATTGCCAATATAAAGACATTATCTACTATAAAGAAGAAAGGCAGTATAGTAGGCAGACTTAAATTCAGTAAAGAAGTTAATAGCATTCCTTTACCTCAATATGACAGAACTTATAAACTCCTTGAGAACAATAGAAAAGTAAAGATACAAGGAATTAAAAAACCACTTAGGATATTAGGCTTTAATCAATTGCCTAAAGAAGCAGAATTCGCCAATGGTAGATTAATTAAAAAAGCTAGTGGCTATTATTTACAAGTAACCACTTTCATTAATAAAGAAATCATAGATAAATCTGATCTACCTTTCATAGGTATAGATATGGGTATTAAAGACTCCATAGTGTTAAGTAATGGTGAAAAGTTTAACTGTAAACTACCTGAGACAGATAAGCTTAAAGAATTGCAAAAGAAACTTAAATTTAAAACAGTATATTCTAAAAATAAAGAAGAACTTAAAAGAAAGATTAAAAGAGAATATGAAAAAGTAACAAACAGAAAGAATGATAAAGCTAATAAATTAGTTAATTATTTAAAGACTAATTATTCACATATCTATTTTCAAGATGAAATGATTTCTGCATGGCAAAAAGGGTTGTTTGGTAAACAAGTTCAGCAAAGTTATCTAGGGACAATAAAGGCTAAACTAAAAAGTTTAGAAAGTACCACTATGATAAAAACTTCAGAACCAACAACGCAATTGTGTCCATCTTGTGGAGCTCTCAATAAACATAGCCTAAAAGAAAGAACTTATGAATGTTCTTGCGGCTATATGTGTGACAGAGATGTTCATAGTGCAAAGAATATGATCTTCATAGGATCTAAAAACTATGCTCGTAAGGAACTTGCGAGTACACCTCTCGAGGAGAAGACCTCTGCTTTGAAAGAAGTAAGTCACGCTTCGTTGAAAGAGGAAGAATGTGAGTCTTTAGCTCACATTTAGTTCACTCATAGGAAACCTTATATTTTTATATTTTTCTATTATATTTAAACATTTAGGGTAGTGTTTATTTTTTCTACAAAAGGATTTTCTATTTGGTGAAAACTGCAACCTCGATATCTGTTGTTGTCCCAGTTGAGATCTATTCTCCACCATTTTTCTTGTTGACACTCATAAAAAGTGGTAGTGGTAAATGGCAGATTATGTTTACCAACTAATTCTTCTGCAATGTCCTCTATGAATCTGGTGTTTTCATCATCTTCTGTGTAAAAGATGAGACATTTTTGATTGATTTCGGTTTTTCCTTTTTTGCTTTTTATAGTTTTAATTTCGTAATGATATTCAATTTCTTTTTTTAAGGTGTTGTTATTAGATGTTAATTTTTCCATTTTTTATTTTATAAAAATGAAGTTATTTTTTAAAAGTATTTTGAGATTAAATTGTATAGTTCAGGGAAACAATCTTGAAATTTTAATTTATTGAGTGAATCTTGACGTTTTATATAGTCAATATTTTTTTTAAATCTTTTTTCATTAAAATTATTATTTTTTTTTAATAAATGATAAAATGATTCAAAATATTCTTTTTTATCAGAAGATAAAAAATCACAGTCAATTAATTTTTTAATTCCTTCTAATGTTATATCTAACATTTCTGGCGGCAAATTATAAACTTCATAAACATGTTTTGTAATTGTTATAAAAAATAAATTATTATAAGAAACATTGTTATTTTTTAAATCATTAAAAAAATCATATAAATACATTACATTGAAAAAAGATATGACGGCAGTTATATGATATTCATAATTATTTTCTTTTAATAAATTTATGTTTTTTAAAAATATTTTATTAGAAAAACCAGTTCTTATGTACTCTCCTTTTATTCCTAAAGAGTCACAAGATGGAGATATAAATAAATTATTAAAATTCTTCATTTTTTCTAAAAAATTATTACCTTTATAGTTTAAAATACTTAAGTTAGTGTTATATCTAAGTATGATATTATTTTTTTTATTTTCTATTAAAAAATTAATAATTTCCCAATGTTCATCTGTTATGAGTGTTTCTCCTCCTGCGAAATAAATTTCTTCTAGTTTATCTTCAATAATCATTTGTTTTATTTTGTTTATTGTTTCTCTAATGTTATTAATTTTAGGCATATTAATATTTAGTTTTTTTTCCCATGAACTCGAATAATAAGGAGTACATGTTCTACAACTAAAATTACATTTATTACTAAATCTAAAGTCAAGATAAACCATATTGAAATTTTCAACCATTCCATCTTCTTTTGTGCTTTCAACAATGTGTTTATGTTTTTTGAAATATTTTTGATTAAAATTTTGTCTATTAGACGTAGAATTTTTATTTACTTCTTCTTGATGATAACATCTTGAACATTCTTTTATTTTTTTTCCTTCTAACATTTTTAATCTGATATTTTTTATTTGTGTCGAGTTCCATATTTCTTCTAATGAATTATCATTTACGTTTCCCAAAATTGTCTTTTTTGTGTTAATCATTGTGCAACATGCTGGAACATCTCCATTTGGAGAAACATTCAAATGAATCCATGGAATCATACAAAAACTTTCGTTATTTTGAATAGATTCATTTGAGTTAGTCATATCAACTATTTTTTCATTTTTTTTTAAATCAATTATTTTTTTAAATAAATTAAATGTATTCATCGTTAATCTTTTAAATGTTTATTAAATTTTTTAGGTAATGTGTATCTGCTATAAGAATTAATTATATCTTTTTGGTATCTAAAATAATTTATTCCAAGATCACTAGGAACAGGATTAATTATTAATTTTTCGGGTACCATATTTAAAATTAAATTATTTAGTTTAACATTAAAAGCTCCGCCTCCACAATATCCTAAATTTTTAATTTTATATTTTTCAATAGAATAATTAACTATATATAATATTATTTTTTCATATAAAGTTTGTAAAGTATAAGCAATAATATATTTATTATCAAATATTTCTTTTTTAAATAAATGATTAATTACAAAAAAATTTTTAAAAATAAGGTTAGCGTTATAAATTCTTTCTTGATGATAAATCTTATTATTTTCCATTAAATTTTTATGAAAATTTATTTTAAAATATTTCAGAATAATATTGATAAATTTATTAACTTTGTTAATTTTTTCCTCTGAATTATATGTTTTAACATTAGATTCAAACGCTAAAATTTTTCCTTCTTCTCCTAAAATTAAATTTAAATGACTACAAACAAGAAAGTACATTAAGCTAGGACTATAATTTTTTAATAAATTATTTTCAATGTTATGTGAATATGAAAAGATATTTTTAATTCTATGCTGATTAAAATTATAATAATAAAGTGAAACGCATTCTGCTAAATTCTTATTGTTTCTATTGTATAATGTTCCACTGCCATCATTAACTAATATATATATATCATTTATTTCTATATTGTTTTTTTTTATAAATTGAATAACGGAATAGGCATGTAGTTCATGATGTGATAAATATCTATTTTTATTAATAATTTTTTTTTCAACTAAATTATACAATAAAACATTATCATCTTCTATTTCTTTGAAATTATTTTTTTTATTTTTTATTCTAAAAATTTTATCAACTTCGACTAAACTATTATTTATTTTTAAAGTCACATCATGTAAAAAATCAAAAAATACCATCTATTTAATTTTATCAAAAAAAATATTTTTTTAATTCTTTATTAATAAAAAATTAAAAAATAAATTATGGCAATTACGGATTCAGTTATAAAATTAGAGAAATTAATATTAAGTACTTATGATTTTGATAAATATGAACAAAACATGAAAATTATGAATACTTATTTTCTTTATTTATTAAATTCAGAAAATTATTCAAAAGATGATAAAGTTTATTTTATAAAGAAATTTTCAGAAGTCAATAATAATTATATTACTGATTGGTTAATTAGCTTTTTTACAGAATCAATTTTAAAAATAAAAAGTAAAGAGAAAGATTTAGTTAATAATGATTATTTTTTGTTTAAATTTTTAGCAAATAAAGAAATTATAAGAAAAATAATAAACATTAGTTTACAAAATACAATTTTTGCATGGGAAAAAAGTGAAGATTATATTAATGATGTCTTTAAAGAAGAAGATATAGGCGATGTTATACAAAAAATCACTTTTTTTAGTAACATTTATTTTAAGATTTATAATAAAATGATAAACATTCAAAACATAGAAGATTTTTTTGATATAAAAAAATCTATAGTTGAAAATGATGAAAAAGTTATATCATATATAATGGATGATTATTTCTTTATAGAAAAAGAAAACAAAATAGTGGTCTCAACTAAACTAAAAGAATTTATCTTTTTTGTTTTTAATATTAAAATAAATGATGTGGATATTGATATAAATAATCCTCAAGAAGATATAAAAAAAATGATAACATATTTAAGTTATTAATAGTCAAAAATATTATTTTTTTTATAATTTTTATTAATAATAATATTATTCATTTCATTAGTTGATATTAATTCATAATTAAAATCATTCCATCTTATTTTATCTTTGTGATTTTTTTCATAAACTATAACTTTTGGATTATAAAATTTGATAAAGTCCAAAATTATATCTTCGCAACTTGTTTCTATATCAATACTTAAAATATCTAAATTATCAACATTAAATATTTTTTTTAGTTCATTAGCATCTATTAATTTTATTCTTTTTTCTAGAATTAAGTCATTTTGCATATATTCGCTAAAAAACTTTTTTAATAAATAAAAATCTTCTTTGTTCGTGGAAGAAATCTCAGGCCATGATTTTTTATAATAAAGTGAATCTTCATTTTTTTGATTATTTACAGTTTTAATGCCATAATTTAAAATTATATCGCTTGTTCTATTTTTCTCTGCTTTATAAAATTGATCGTTGTTTGGATCAACTAAAACTCCTTTCCAACTTTTTTTATAAAATAAAAAAGTATTGTTGCCAAAAACTGGATGTCCACTCCCAATATCTATATAATTTCCAATATATTTTGGAGGAAAAAAAGATTTAATTAAAATATCTTCTCCCAAGAGAGAAAAACTTTTTTCTGGTTTAAATTTATTTTTAAAATAATTAAAATTATTTCTTTTCATTTCCTATTTTATAAAAAATATACTATGCAAAAACTTTTTAATTTAAAATGATGTCAATTAATTTTTTAAAGACAAAAATTTCTGAATCTATAAATTTTATTTTTAGTTCAGAAAAAAGAGACTATATGTTTTATTTAAAACTTAGTGAATTAAAAAAAACATATAAGAATGTCATGAGTGATGATTTCTTTTCAAAAGAAGATAAAATTGAAATTTCTAAATTTCTTTCTCTTTTTTTAAGAAAAAAAATGAAAGAAGAGTTAGTTATTATTTTAAAACAAATATTTGTTAATAAAGAAAAAAATATTAGTTCATTAGTCAATACCTTATATATAACAGAAAATTTTTATTTTAATAAAAACAAAATCATTTTAATGTCATATGCTTTTATTGATTTAATCGAATTTAATTGTAAATTTTTTTATGCATTATTTAATATTAAAGATTTTATAAATCGGATAGATAACACAAATAAATTAATAGATGATTCTGTTTCTAGAATAGAAAATATTTTTAATATTAAAGATTTAAAAGAAAAAGACAACAAAATGATGAATTATGTTTTTTTTAAAAAAAATATTATCTCTAATAAAAATGACTATTGTTTTAGTTTGATAAATAATGAATCTTTTTTTATTTATCAAAATGATAAGATTATAGTTAATGATATATTTAAAGTTTTTTTAGATATTTTTTTTAGTGTAAACGTAAATGATATTGATTTAAATAATACAAAAAATGAACTAGAAGATTTATTTGGTGTTTATGATAATTAAAGAATTTTAATTAAATTATGTTTTTTATTTTTATTTAAATAATAATTAATCTTTTTATAAAAATAATTTGTATATTTAACATATTTGGTTATAAAAACTAAAATTATTTTATTTTCGTTATCTAATTTTTTTTGATATTTAAAATCATGTACTATATGCTCTAAAAAAAGAGCAGTGGTTAAACCATGAATATTAAAAGAAGTATTTATTAAAGATTTTATATTTATATCATTTAACATTTGAAGTGCTTCATATAAGATATGTTTTTTTTGATCTTTAAATAAAACTTGAGGTCTACCAGTATAATAATCTTCTATTGGATGATTGTGTATGATACCAGAATAATTTATATCATTATAAATGTGTTTTTTATATTTTAATGTTATTATCATATATTTCAATATATCTAAACATTTAACGTACTCATGTTGATAAAAAAAATAATCTAAATTTTCTTCTAACAATATTGGTGCCATTGGCATTTCATTAATTCTGTTATTGCATTTATTGATATATTCAGAATTCTCTTTGGTAGGTAAACAAATAGTTGATGTATTTCCGAGAGCGCGTGGACCAAATTCTGCATTATCACCTATAATATTAATTATTTTACCCTCTAATATTTTATTTTTAATAAAATTAGCGGTGTGATATGAGTTTTGTTTTAATATAAAAATATTTTCAATCATTTTTTATGAAAGCATTCATCCTTCTATTTAATAAATATCTGTTTTGATAAGCATTAATTGTTTCTTTTTTATTTCTAAAATAATTAATACCTAAATCTCCTGGGACCGGATTTATAATTAATTTTTCTTCTATTTGATTTAATATTAAATTGTTTAATTTAACATTAAAAAAGCCACCGCCTGTTCCGCCTAAGGTTTTAATCTTATATTTATCAACAGAATAACGAATTATATAAATCATTATTTTTTCATACAGTAACTGTAAAGCATAAGATTTTATATATTTATTATCAAATATATTTTCCTTAAAAGGCTTTGTATTAAAAAAAATATTTTCTATTATTCTTTCTAGTTCTTCTGATTTTTTTATTTTTATTTTTGATGACGTTTTAAAATTTTCTATTAAATTTTTATGAAAATTATTTATAAAAATTTTAAATAAAACATTTATGAGTTTATGTACTTTATTTATTTTATCAATGGAATTAAATTCTTTAACTTTAGATTCTAAAGCTAAAATTTTTCCTTCTTCTCCATATTCCAGTCCTATATTATTGCAAGTGAAAAAATATAACATACTTGGACTATAATTTTTTAATAAACTGGCTTTTATATTATGTAAATATGAAAATAAATTTTTAATTCTTTTTTCTTTAAAATTATAATAATAAAGTGATATACATTCTGCCATAGGAATTTCATTATTTAAAAAAATAGTTCCATTTCCATCATTAACCAATATATATATTTCATTTATCTCTATATTATTTTTTTTTATAAATTGAATAACAGAATAGGCATGCAACTCATGATGCGATAAAAAAATTCCATATTTTTGTTTATTTAAAAAAGATTTATTTCCATTTGATAATTTTTTTTTAATATTATCAATAATTAATATATTTTCATTTTTGATTTCATTGAATTCAAAATTATTAAATTTTTTTATTCTTGTTACTTTATCTAATTCAATAAAATTATTTTCAATTTTAATAGTTAAATCATGTAAATGTTTTAAATATATCATGTTTTGTTAATTTTCTTTTCATTATTTTTTTTAAATTAATATTTATTATTTTAGAATAATAAATACCATGCATTCCATATGCTTCCCAACCAGCAGTTTCAAGAATAATTTTTCCTTTAATTCGTCTAAACATGATTGTTATTTTTAATATCTTTAATATTTTTTTAATCAACAAATCATCTTTAATTTCTGATTTTAAAAAATCAATTATATTATCAACATATGAATTAAAATCTTGTATCGCAATCATAGCAAAAAACTTTCTTTTTATTTTCCTATCTTCATGTGAAGTGTAATAACCTTCAGATAACATGTCAATGTATTTAAAAATATTTCTATTTTTTTTATATATATAAGTTTTATTATTTACTATGAAATCATAAAACTTTTCCATAAAATTTGAAAATGAAATTATATTATTTTTATGTAAGTAAATAATAACATTGGATAAAATGTTAAACGGCTTATCATTTTTTATTAATTTCCACAGAATATTTAATTTGAACATTTTAGCAAAATCTTGTCTGCTAAAAGCATTAGTTTTAACTATACATCTGGCAGATTCGACATTGTTTTCTGTATCAAAAATAGGAAAGACTTCTGTTTGTATTCCCCATTGTTTTGAATATTCAACATCCATAATTTCCGTATTAATACCAGCAAAACATATATAAGATTGATAATAACCATATGGACTTGTGGTTATTAAATGATCTAAATCTTTTAAATATAGTTCATAACTATAACCACCTGGTAAACTAAATATAAATTCTATTCCATTTTTAATTCCACCTTTAATTCTATCTGTAATTACATTCTTACTTTTTTTCCTTATATCTAACATTTTTGTTTTATCTATGTAAGGTCTTTTAATGTTTTTTAATGTTTGAAGATCAGATGTTTGTAAAGCTAAAATTTTATGAGAAGATATTTTTTCCTTTTGTATTATGTTTTCAATTTCCAATGAGTGTTCTGTTATTATTTTTGAGTCACATTTTGAAAAAAATAAATTATCAATACCATATTTTTTTTTATTTAAAATTATTTCTTTTAATATCTCGACATCTCGCTTTAAAATTCCAAAATTTGAATCAATAACAAAAATACCTTTTGAATATTTTTTAGGATCCATATTTTTAACAATAACTTCTATTTCTTTTTTTATAAAATCTAAATCATTTAATTTAACTAATGAATTTCCTATATATTTTCCCCATTCACAGAATGTACATTCGAATGGACATCCTTTATTGGTTTCAATTAAATAAGTCAATATTTTATTATTATCGTCTGAGTATTTCTTTATGTGTTCAAATAAAAAATTTGGATAATATGGAGAAACCTCTTTTCTTAAATCAGTGGATTTCATTTTAACGATTTTATTTGTAATGATTTTATTATTTTTAATAAATGAAATATTATTTATGTTTTCTAAATTATCAATATTTTTTAATATTTCTGATAATATTATTTCACCTTGTCCATGTACTAAAATATCAATATGATTATTTTTTTTTAAAAAATCTAAAGTATAACTATCTGGATTTATTTGAATACTTTGTCCGCCAAATATAATAATTGCACTTGGTTTTTTTTCTTTTATTTCTTTAGCTATTTTTATGTGCCTTTTTTGATTCCACATATAATTACTAAAACAAAATATATCACAAGAGTAATCAATGTCTTGATAGTATTCTTCTATTTTTTTATTTTCAAATATATAATTTTCTTTAATTTCATATTTATCTATAATTTCTGGATCACTATTAAGATAAGCATGTAACAAGCCAACGGCTAATGGAGTAAAAAAAGCATTATAATCTATTTTACTTAAATCGTCATCATCATATCTGGTTCCTGTCACCGAAATAATTGAAACGAATTGTATTCTTTTTCTCATTTTATTTTTTCTATTATCTTTTTATTGTATTTATTTTTAATCAATTTAAATTGATTAAAATAATTATTATCAATAAAAAAAATTAATCCATTTTTTAAATTATTTAAATCAGAAAAATAATATTCATTTGTGTCATTAAAGAACTCTTTACACATATTTATTTTAAATAAACAAGAGTTTATTGCGATCTTTGAATTTTTAATGTTGTTGGTTTTTATAAAATCAATGATAAATAAAGATGAAAAAAAACACATAGCATAATAAACATAACTTATTCTTTTTTCTTTATCATCCAACATAAAATAAGAAATTATTCTTTCTTTGTTTATTTTAATTATTTTATCATAATAAAGAAAAATTTTCATTATAAATCTTTCATCTCCGGAATACCAAAAAAAATTAAAATTTACATTAATATCATCAAAAAGAAATTTCTTATATTTATAAAACAAAATACCAGCATATTTTTTTAATTTCAATTTATCTTTTTCTGTGATATCTTTTATTAAATATTCGCCAAAAGAATGAAGATGTAATGAAATATTGAAATTAAATTTAAATAAAATATAACTAAATATAAAAGTAGGCGAATATCTTTGACCTCTAAGTTCTTTTATTTTATTTAAATTTTTATCCATTAAACAAAATGTGGTATAATCTTCATTTCCAAAAGTTTCTGTTAAAATATGATAATCATTCTTTTTTTTACTTAAAAAATTATTTGATTTACCTAAAATGACAAAATCATCAAAAAATAAAACTTCTGTTTTTAAAATTTGTTTTTTTAATAACTTACCTGATATTTTTTTTGTCTTTTGAAAATTTTTTTTTGAATATGTTTCAAAATAATGATATTGTTTATCTGTAAAAAGTAAATAATAAATAAAAATTTTTGTTTTATGAACTAAACAAAAATTATTTTCATCATTTATATATTTTAAAATTCTCATCGTTTATAATGATTGCGTAAATTTTATTGACACTGGATATATCCATTTTTTCTAAATTGATTTGAAATTTTTCTTCAAGAGATAATAATAATTTGTAATATTTAACTGAATCCAAATTATTATAAATTAAACTGTCATCATCATCTTCAAAATCAAAGTTTATTTTTAAAATTTGTTTTATTTCATTTTTTATATTCATTGATTAATCTTGAAATATCTTTTTTTCCTAAATCAGTTATTGGTATATTATCAACTTGATAAATATATCTGGGAATATAGTTGTTATTATTGAAATATGTTAGTAACATATTTTCTATATTTTTTTTATTTAAATCAGAAACATAAAATAAATTAATTTCATCTAAATCATTTTTTTTAGTTTTAAAAATAACCATATCTTTTATTTCTTTTGATAAGAATAAAAAATTCGAAATCATTTTTAATGAAATTTTTTCTTCATTTATTTTTGCTATTTCACTCTCTCTTTCTAAAAAAGAAAACTTATTGCCATTAACTGAAACACGATCGCCGAGTTGATATCGATCATCAATCTTTTTTAATTGATTATTTTCCAAAATATAAGAACATAAATAAGGACTATGAATATAATTATTATCTATAGTTATTGTCTTGTCTATAAAAGAATAACTATTATCAATCATTTTTTTTAAACCTATATTAAGACTTTCTGTCATACCAAAAGATTGATAAACATCAAAATCTTTTAGTTCTGTTTTTAAAGAATCTGGCATCTCTTCTCCAGTAAAAATTATTTTTTGATTTTTATTAATTTTAATAAAATCTTTAAAATTAATAAAAAAACTTGGAGTGCTGAAGATAACATCAACATTTTTTAATTCTTCTATTTTATTTTTTATACTTTCATAAAATATTAGATCGTTAAGAACTTCATATAGTCCAAAAGCATAAGGATGTTCTACATTCATTTTTGAAGTTATTAATATTTTTTTATTTAAATCTAGCTGTAATGCTTCAATATATTTTTGAAAATTTTTAATAAATCTTTCCACTTTTATTAAAACATTTTTTTGATTACCTTCACTACCTGATGTTTTAAATAAATAGTATTCATCATCATCTATTTCAAGATTAAATTCGTTTAAAAAATTTTTTCTATTATATTTTCTTTTAATCATTTGAAGTGTTTTAATAAATCTATATTTTTGTTTAAATATTTTTTATCTTTTTTTATCCAATTTTTTAATTCTTTATCCCACGAAAGTCCTTCTGGTGGAAAAACGAAATCACATATCAAATTTAATTGATCCTCTTCATTTTCTATATTATAATTTAAAGTTTCATTAAAAGCATATATAAAATCACTGTAAAAATACTCTTTTATTTTTTCTCCTTTTTGATTATAAATAAAAACTTTCAATTCGGCCATAAAATATTTTATGAAAGAAATTTTTATTAATTCGCAAAATCATTTAAGAGAATCTCAAAAAACTTATACTGAACATTTTAAAGGAGCTTTTTATTATGGCTACAAAATGTTAATAGGAGCTTTAGCTTCATTCATACATGGATTATTTCCATTTCTTTTTGATGGATTAACGGCTAAGACTGTTATTAATATATATTATGATGAATTACATAATCATAAAAATGAAAAATATCAAGATTATATAAAAACGAAAACGTTAAAAAACGATTGAGTTGTCTGGAACATTTTCATAAATTGTTTTATTTGAACCTATTGAACAATTTTCTCCGATAACAACATTATCAGTTATAACCACATTTGTGCCTATAACTGTATTTTTTTTTATATGAGTATTTTTTAAAATAGAAACTCTAGGATAAATAGAAACATTATCTTCTATAACTGAATTTTTAGCTATTATACTGTATGGACCAACATATATGTTATTTTTAAAAATAACGTTATTTCCAACAAAACTTTTCCATATAATTAAATTTTTTCCATATGTTATGGATTTTGAAACAGACGAATCAATAAAAAAAGTATCTAAAAAATTAAAACCATCAAGTTGATTAAAGATTTTTTCTTTTACATTTGGCTTAGCCACTGTAATTAAATATAAATGTTTTGTATCAGGTTGGAGTTCTCTGCTATCCATAGTATAGAATGAACTTAAAAATATTTTTTTATTATTAAATGATATTTGATATTTAAAGTGATCAATATCTTGTAACAGTTGAGTAGAAAAAGCTCCTCCGCCTATAAGACAAATTTTATTAAATAATCTGATCATGTATATTTTTTAAAGTTAAGTCTGTTGTTAATTTCAATTTAATGTTAAATTCTTTTTCTATTTCTAATGATAATTTAATTATTGTTAATGAATCCATTAAATCATATATTTTATCATTTTCATTTAAATCATTTATTTTAAACTTAGCAAAAATATTATTTATTTTTTCTTTATTCATTAATCAAACCATTAAAGAATTTTAAAAACTCACTGTTCATCTGCGATAAATACATATTTTTATTATATTCCAATGTTTCTTTCATTTCTTTTTTTATTTTGATTAATTCATCTATACTTAGATTATTTATTCTTTTTATTTCATCGAAGATCATGTTTAATCTTGATTTTATTTTTTTTTCTTTATCGTAGCTTTCATCCAGCCATTTATTAAAAGTTTTAAATCCTAAGTTTTTTAAATGTTCCAATGAATATGCAGAACTAATTAATAAAAAAGGCATGCCATGATAGAAAGCCTTATATGTTTTTTCTGTTAAAAAATTAAAAGGTAAAAATGGATTTGTTTCTGCTATAATATAAAGAAAAGAGTTTTCAAAAAAATGTCTAATGTTATTAGATAAATAATCATCTTCTAAAAAAACAGAATGAGTTTTATAAAAACATTTTTCTCCTTCACATATATCATAAAAATTTTTATTTATTTCTTGTTTATTTAAATCTATGTTTTTATAAATAAAAGAATAACTAGAATTCTTTTCTATTTCTTCATGATTAATAATAAAATCATAAATTTTATCTCTAACTGGATGTTGTTTATTATTAAGAAATAAAAATTTTTTATTAAAATCATAAACTATTTTATAATCTTTTTTTATTGAGAAATAATCATATCTGTATAAATCAAAATGATAATAATTTTTTTCTTTTAAAAGATTATTGTTAACAATCATTTTTACATTTTTGTTCGTTTTACTTTTTAAATAATCATATATAAATTTACTTTTTTGATATTCAAATTCTTCATATGGATAAAAGTAAATAAGTTCTTTTGAAATATTTATTCTTTTTTCTGTAAATGAAATTTGATCATCAATATCTTTTGTGATAATTTTTTTGTATTCTGTTTCACTATTTTTGTTTCTTGCAATGGTTATTCTTTTCGGAAAATATCCATTACCAATAATGGTATAGCTTTCTTTGTCATTATGATTTAAATTTAAAAGTTTAGATCTATATAGATATTCGTATATATTGTAACCTAAATTATTCGGAATGATTCTGTTGACAAAAAAATTATATGACATGTTTTATAATTTTAGAAAATTGAAGTTGAATTTCTGGAGATATAGTTTTTAATACTGAAAAAGTTTTAGCTTCTGAATCATAAATCATATTTTTTGGTGGAAAAACTTCTGCGCAAATAAGATTGATTTTTTCATTCTCTGTGATATTGTTGTCTATGACAAAGTTAATAGCCATAATGACATCAGAATAATTGAAATCTTTTAAGAGTTTTCCATCTTTTTCTTGATAAATAAAAACTTTTAGTTTTTTATCCATTTTTTATTTTATCAAAAATATAAAATAAAAAATGGATAAGTATTTTTATTTTACTACTTCTGGTACCACCAAAAAAACAAACGAAAAAGATAAAAGATTTAAATATTCTAAAGAAAAATATTTTTCATTTATAGAAGATATTTTAATTCCTGAAACTCATATTGAAAAAGATGATAAGGTTTTAGGTTTAACCACAATAAAAGGAACACGTCATATTCATGGTTCAAATATTCAATCCATGTGCAGAATGATGAAATTAAAGTTTTACAGAAATAATAAAGATTATGTTTTTTTTAAAAATTTAATTAATAATAATGAAATAACTTATTTGTTCTCACCGCCTTCTTTTCTTTTACAAACATATGAATATATTGATTTTAAAAAAATAAAAAAAATACAATTGGTTGGAGAAAAAATAAATGAAAATATTAAAAATTTACTTTTAAATAAAATTTTAGATAAAAATCAATTAATAACAAATAACTATGGTTCAACTGAAACCAATTCTATTGGCTATAAAGAATTAAAAGATGATTATTTTAAAAAAATTAAACATTCTATTTTTGAGAAAAGAAATGGTAATTATTTTTTCTATTCACCATATATATCTGATGATGTTGACGGTTTTTTAATACAGGATGATTTAGTTTTTTATGATGATAAGTTTGACGTTATAGGCAGAAAAAGTGAAGCTGATTACATAAAAAAAAATGGAAAGAAAATTTTACTAGATGAATTAAAAAAATTTTTATATCAAAAATTTGTTGATATTTTATTTATTAAAACAGTGATAATTCAAAATTTAGAAAGCAATTCTTTTTTAGAAGATTATGAGCTTTACATTTTAAAAGAAAAAAATTCCTCTTTAACTGAAGAAAAGATAAAAAAAGAAATTTTAAATAATTTTTATTTTGAATATTTACCTATGACATTATCAGTTTCAGAAGAATTGGTTATGCCTAAAGAAAAAACATTTAAATCTAACTATTTATGAAAATGAAATTTATATGTTTTTTTCAAACACTTATTGATATCAGTATTATAAATATTAATTTTAGATTTTAAAAAATCAAGATTCATTATTCTTTTTTTGTTTCCGATTGTTTCTGGTTCTTTAATTATTATTTCTCCTTTAAATTTAACAATATCATTGATTTTAAAAATCAAATCATAAAGATCATATTCCATTCCAGAACCAAAATTCATATAATCATTTTCAAAAGAGAAAACATTTAAAAGATTAATAAAATTAAAAGCAAAATCTTCATTAAACATAAATTCTCTGTAAATATTTTTAATAGCAAATAAATTCAATTCTTTTCTTTTTTCTGTTTTTGCTTGATGTAGTTTTTTCATGACTATTGGAATGAAGTGAGAAGATTCATCTGAAAAATTATCATTTATACCAAACATGTTTGAAATTATTAAATATAAAAATTTAATATCATATTTTTCATATGTCATTTTTAAAACATCAATATGATTTTTTTTAGCTAATGTATAACCTAAATTTGTTTTATGTAAATTTTGATATGACATATCATTTGAATGAAAATCTGGTATTGTGTCATTATTTTCAGGATAGATGCAGGCAGAACTTAAAAAAACAATTTTTTTGATATTGTTTTTTACAGAAGCATAAATAACATTATCTTGAATAACTGAATTTTCATAATAAAAATCTATTGGATTTTTTATATTAGCATATATACCACCAACTTTTGCTGCAGCATTAATGATCATTGTTATTTCTTTTTCTTTTAAATAATTAATTATTTCTTCAATTTTAAATAAATTTATTTCTGCTCTTGATGGCGAGAGAAAAGAAAATTTATTTTTTTTAAGTTCATTTTTGATTGCATAACCTGCTAACCCTGTTGAACCTAATAATAAGATATTTTCATTTTTTAATAATTTGTCTCGCATTCTACAATTTTTATGTTTTTCTTTTTATTTATTTTTAAGTTGCCATTTATTTTTAAAAATTTATTAACTATTTTTTTAATCATTAATAAACTAAAAATTTTATTATTCTTAATTATTCTATGATAAATAATGTTTGCAAATTGATTAATTTTTTTTCTTCTTTCTTCATGTAAATATGTATCAGAACTTTTTATCTTATCTTTTAAAATTTTTTTTACTACAAAAAACAAAATGTCTTTATTTTGAAAATAAATTTCATTTTCTTTTATTTCATTGTTTTTAATGAAAATAAAAGCAAAACATATTTTTTTTAAATATGATGTTTTTTTTATTTTTAAAAAATCTTCGAATTTTGTAAAATGATTATAGTTTATGTTTTTGTTTTTATAATGATAATATTGTACTCTTTTATAAAAAAAATATTCAAATATAACTTTTCTCTTTAAAAATTTTATATCTTCAATGATTTTATTATAAATAAAAAAATTTTGTTTATATTCTTCGGCTAAATAGATATTGTTGTTCTCTTTAATCATATCTGATATTGTTTTTTTTACCACAGAATATCTTAATTTTTTATCTAATTCTTTTGTTTTATATGGATGATGAAAAAAACATTGAACATGAGTCATATTTTTATTTTTATCATAATCTATCATTTTTGTAAATTTTTGATTTTGTTGTTCTAAAGCAATCATTTGCCAATATTCATTATTAATAAATAAATAACTACAATCATCTTGAATTTTTTGTTCAATTTCAGATAAATGTTCATCAGTGATTTTTGTTTTAATAAAAGAATCCATTTCACAGTTAAAAAGAAACATATGTTTATTTTTATTGTGTAAAGAAAATAATTTTTCTATAAAAATAAAACTATTTAGAAATCCTATGTTTTTATTTATATTTATATATGTATAATTATTTTCATTTGATATCGTTTCATACTGATAGTTATCAGTTTGATTTGATAAAGGAAAATTATTATTTAATAAAACCACATTGAATAAATCTAGATTGATTTTAGATTTAATGTTTCTGTAAAATTTATTAAAAATATTTATGTTATTATAGATAATAATTAATAATAAATATTTTTTTTTATTATCGAAATTATTTATAAAAATTTTTTTCAAATGATCATTTCACCGTTATAATAGTTTTTAGCTATTTCTCCAAAATAAAATTGATCAAGTTGAAAAGGAAAAACTATCATTTTTTTATTTTTATAAATAGCTCTAGAAAAAGAGCCTGCTCCGCCATGTGTTAGAAATAAATCTATATAATCAAAGACAATGTCATGTGGATACCATTCAGGCAAAATTTGTATCCATTTTTCTGGCGTATTGTTTTTTAAAAAAATATCATATTCACTTTGAGTGGTTATACCATACCATCCATCATCAAATAATTCGTTTATTTTTTTTAAATAAAGATATTTAATGCCTCTACCAATACCAAAGTTATGTTTACTCATGCTTCCTAAACTCGCAAAAAATATTTTTTTGTTTTTTGTTTTAAAATTAAGATTGTTTTTTTCTTTAAAAACATCTACATTATATTTATAAAATTCTGCATCCATATATCTGTATTCACCATTTGGATCAGTTTCAAATCCTTTAATCCAATCTCTTTCATAATAATAAATATTTTTATATTCTGAAGGTTGATTTAAAAGATTAAGATAATAATGTTCTGATGGCCATCGATACCATGATCTTATTTGCCACCATTCTTTGCCAACTTCTTTACATACTTTTATTGCTGTTAAATCCAAATAATTAGTAACTGTTAAATCATGTTCAAGAATTAATTTTTTATAAAAATCAATATAAGGTTGATATTCTGAACAAATATAAAACGCAACTTCAATTACACTTTGATCATATGTTAATTGATCAAATATTTTATTTTCTTTTATTTTTATATGTTCTTGTATTTTATCATTAAATGGTTTTTTTTCATATAACTGATAAATTGGATTCTTAATAAAATTTACCCATGGATATAAATTTTTTAAAAAAGTATGGTCATACTCAACTAAAAAAGTGATTTTTTTATTTTTTGAAAGAGGATAAGAAGATAGTATCGAATATATATCTCCATAACCTCCTCTATAAGTTATTAAGACTTTATCCATTTTAATATTTTATTATCAACAGAATGAACAAATTCTAAAAGTTCCAAATAATTTCTTTTATCATTTAAAACTTTTATTTCTTCATATAGACTATTAAATAAAATATTTACATTTCCTAATTTATTTTCTATTTCATTGTTTTTTTCAATTATTTTATTTGATAAATTGGTTAATTCAGATTCCAACTCCTCAAGTGTTAAATAATTTTTATTACTAATTTCAGAAATTAGCAATTGAAAATTAGAGAAACTAAAATTTTTTTCTTTTTCTCTTATTCTTTTTGTTGATGCTATCCATCTCTTTGCCATTTCAACTTTTTCTTTGAAGAATATACTTATGGTTTTGGGATATTTAAAATAATATAAATCTAAATATGTATCTAATTTAATTTTAAAATCATTATATAATCTAGCATAAACCATTTCCCATTCAATAAGTCCATCATCTATTAGCTCTTGTTCTGATTTATCCACTATAATGTTAAAATCTTTATCTATTTTTTTTGTTGGTGGTATAGATAAAATTCCTTCTTCATAAAGATCTGTTAAATTTTTTCTAACAATAATATTATTTACCACTTTACAATCATTTGGAATTTCCAATTCACCTTTTTGCCATTTCTCAAAAAGATTTAGCTCAACCCAATCTCCAATATCTTTGCTCCATTTATAACCTTTTGGCGGAAATTGAGTTCCAGGATAAATATTATATGGATTTTCAGGAGAATCCAGATTATGTTCTAATACATAATCATAAATTTCAACAAAATTAGCATAAAAATCTTCTTTTACTTTTTCTCCATTTGTATTATAAACAAAAACCTTTAAAATTGTATTGCTATCGCCAACTTCTACTTTTTCTATTTCAAGTTCTTGTTTTATTTCTTCGATAATTACTTCCTTAGTTTCTTGATTATCAAAATTAATTTCTACATTACTGTTTGTTTCTGTCATTTTTTTTACCTTTATGATATGATTAAAAAAGAGTCATCTGAATATTTTTCAAGATTAGAAATATATCCGCCTTCTCCTGGATCTCCTGGCAATCCTGTATTTCCATTTTCACCTTTTGAAATAACGGAAAATGAATTTTGCCAAACACCTTCATTAACCCCAAGTCCAGCACTAATTAGTCCATTGTTACTTATTTGCTGTCCATGATTTCCACTAGTGCTTGAATTACGTATTAAATTATTATATATTCCATTTCTACCAATAAGCATAATTAAACCAGAAGCCCCATCACCTCCGATACCACCTCTTCCGCCTACTCCGCCATTTGCTCCACTATAAATAACTCCACTAGGGTGAGTTAAAGTTTCACCGCTTTCTCCATTATTACCTAAAGAGCCAGAATATCCATTTTCTCCAAAAGTATTTATATTTCCATTAAAAAAACTATGAGCATACAAAAATAAAGACTTACCAGGTTTTCCGCCACTGCCTCCATTACCACCAAATCCACCATTGCCTCCATTAGCTCCTTTTAACTGTAAAGATCCAGGTTGACCCGGAGCACCTTTTCCTCCACCTCCACCACCAGCACTGTATTGAGTACCATTGCCGCCATTTCCGCCAGTCGCTCCAGTTACTCCAACATTTATTCCAGTTGCGGGTGATGCTTGAACTGAATTTGTTCCGCCAACTCCGCCTCCTCCATATGTTGCAGTGTCTGGAATACTTCCCATATCTCCAAATGGTGCAGATGATGGCATTGGAAATGGACCACCCATAGATATAGTTCCACCAACGCCACCAATTGCGCCAGTGGTACCATTAAACCCATTAGCCACAGCTCCAGAACCACTTCTTGATATGGTAGCAGGATAACTATTATTAATAATGACACCAGTACTTCCAGATGTTCCACCATTTAATCCAATAAAACCTATGGCTCCAGCTCCTCCATTCCCATGCCAAGCAGATCCTTTAAAAGCATCCAAATCTTGCTGAAAATAACTTGGATATCTATATCTAATAAAAATACTTTGTCCTCCACCACCACCACCACCGCCAGCGCCACCATCTCCTCCGCTAGTTGTAGTACGAAGAGAATAAATACCGGTGCCATTATCACTAGTTAAAGATAAACAATAATTTGCAGTTTCATTAATCAAAAAGCCAATTGAAGAAATTTGACTCATAGTGGTTGGAATATTCTTTTTTGTCCATGTAATACCATCATTTGAAAAAGCGACTCTTTCCAATTCGCTAGTGACTGATGTTGTATTTGCTATTACAAATGTACCTAAATTATATGTAATGAGATTCCAACTGTTATTATTTGTGTTTAAATTAAGAGAGCCACTTGTCCAATTTATTCCGTCTGTGGATCTAAAAATAATTGATTCATTATTGGCATTTAAACCTATTGCTATAAAAACTCCATTACCATAAATTAAACCTTTTTGATTAAAAGTGGCATAAACTGGTAATGTTTTTGGAAGCCAATAATTTCCATCTGTTGATACCATAACAATATCTTTATCAGATGTATTATTTGGTTGTAAAAATGCAACAAACACTCCATTTCCATACATTAATGCTGTAACAGATTTATTCAAGAAATTCGTTGTTGTGGTAAAATTAACACCATCTATCGATCTAATGATAACATTACTTGGAGAACTCGCATTAATACCACCAACTAATAATATATTTTTTCCAATGGTTAATGTTCTTGGTTGAAAATTGTTTATATTATTTCCTGATATGGTGTAAGTTTCCCAATTTATGGCATTAGTGGATCTAAAAATTTTTGTTCCATTTGTGGAGTAAAAATAATTAGTTTGATTAATTTTGCCAAAAGTTAAATTAGCCTGTGTATTTGTATTAGGATCTCCAAAATTCGATGATATCCAAGACATATTGTTGGTTGAATAATTTATTTTATTGCCATTACTTGAAAATCTTACTGAAATTCCATTACCATTTATAATATTTGAAGAGAAAGAATTAATGGATAAACCTGTTGAACTAAGCCATGTATTGCCTAGTTTATTAATATCACTTCCACCTTCTGCTCCTTCGCCAGCATTAAAAAATGGAATAAAATTAATTACATTTCCTTGACCAGAAGCGTCAGCAGAAAGAGCAAAAAAATTACCATTAAAACCAATACATGCATAATAATTTTTAGTCATAGATATATTAATGTTATTCCAATTTATAGCATTAGTTGAATAATAAAAATAAGTTTCTCCTATAAATAAAAAAACACCATTTGTGTAAGTTAAGCTTCGACATTTATCTTTACTGTTTCCACCTAATGATTGCCAATTTACAGCGTCATTTGAAAACATAATGGTTTCATCTGTGCTATTAATGTTATTTTCACCACCAGCAACATAAATACCATTACCGTATACGACATCTGTCCACATAGTGATGTTATTTACTGAATTCCTTAATGTCCAATTTAAACCATCTGGCGACGTCATAACTCTGTTTGTGCCATCAATGGCAACAGCTACAAATTGATTATTACCGTATGTTACACTACACCAACCAGATGTGCCTGTGTTATTTGAAATACCTGTTTGATTCCAATTTATGCCATTTGTGGATGTCATTACTCTCATGGTTCCATTATGACTGACTGCCACAAATCTCCCATTTCCGTATGTTATACTTTGCCATGAGTTATTAGCTGGTGATCCTATTGTATTCCAAGCGATACCATCTCTTGAATATAAAATTTTATTATAACCATTATCTATGTTTGAACCAACTGCAACGAAAAGACCATTAGCATAGACTATGCTATTTAAATTTGCATTTATTATTGGGCAAGTTCTTGGCGTCCAAGAAATTCCATTATTTGATGTTATTATATAATTAGTGCTGTTATTTGTTCCAACTGCAACATAAGTGCCTTTTCCATAAGCTATGGAACTATAAATACCTATATTATTATTTGTAAAAGTAATACCGTTAACTGTGCTTAATAAATTTAAGCTTTTTTTACCTGCTACTCCATTAATAGCACTTTCTCCAGGTGCTCCAAAAAAACCAGAACCACCACTTCCTCCAGCACCATATATCGTTAAGGTATTTGTTTGTTCATTCCAATTGCCACCAGCAGCTCCATTACCACCACTACCGCCTCTTCCTCCTGCACCAGCAGCAGTTATTCCGCCTCCAGCACTTCCTCCTCCACCTGTCCCAAAAGTCCCAGATAAGCCAGGATAACCTCCAATTACATCGAAGATAGGTATTTGATCATAACTTTTTGAAACTAAACCAGGCGTATTTGGTCTAATTGTGGTATATCTACTATTTAAAGAAAAACCTGTACTTGTTAATATGGCATTAAAATTTTGACAAATAACTTCTGTGTTATCTAGATTTACATTAGAAAAACTACCAGTTATGTTACGATAAACTCCATTTGTGAGTGTGCCGCCTTGACCGTTTATGTTTTGTAAATTTCCTTTTTGTAAAGATCTGTGCTGTGGTAAAATTATCATAGTTTATTTATTTTTTATCAACTTTTAATTAAATAGTAAAGAATTTTTTCTGGTTTTGGAAAAATAACATTTTCATTTATTTCTCCAAAAGGTTTAAAATATGAAATAGTATTTTCATTTTTTTCAATTATATTTTTATGAAAAGAATAACCAAAATGTTCTGGTCTTGTTTCTCCCCAAATGACAATTGATTCCTTTTTCCCAACAGTTATGTGTTGTAAAGAAGAATCTATACAAATAACGTGTCTTGCATGTTCAGCAATCCAATGATAACTTTTATAATAAAGATTTGGCTTTATTGTGACAACCATTTTATTTATTTCATATGGAATTGGTTCGTTTATTAATCCATATTTAATTATTAAATGATCTGGATAGAGATCTTTTATTTTTGTAATTAATTCAACATAGTAATCAAAAGGATAATGTCTTTTATATTTTTCATTATAGTACTGAAACTCTTGATTTCCATGTTGCTCAAAATCTTTAGGACTTTGACCACCGCTTAATTGCACTAATATAAATTTATTTTTAGTAAAATCCTTAAACATATTTAAATCTTTATCAATAATAAACTTTTCATTTTCTGACATATAGAGTTCTGGTTTAAGATTGATAGCATTATCTATCTTAATGTCACACATATCTGCCCATACTTCTAAAATATGTTTTTCTTTTTTTATAAAAGATTGTTGTTCATAAGGATCAGAAATAACTATTTTAGTTGAATTTTTTAAAAGAACATTGTGATAAAAATCTTTATCTGTTTTAGGATTTATTTTTGTTATATATGGATTACCCGAAAAAATTTCAGAGTAAGGAGCACTAACATAAATATTATCATATGTTTCTTTTAAACGAGGTAAAAGTGCTGTAAAAGAAATATGTTTGCCTAAACCACCACCAATTAAAATAAAAATATTTTTCATGGCTTATTTTATAATTCTATTCTAGAAAATTTAAAATATTTGATATATGATAAACGTTATTTAAAAAACAAATTACTTGATAAACATCGACTTTACCACTAGCACTTGGTGATATGATTTGATTATTAGGCCATTTAATGTTATTTGCCCAACTATAAACGCTACCATTTGATTTTATTTTTAAGTAAAACACCTCGCCTTCAATTCCATTAGATAAATTTATACTAGAAACTGGACTAACGGTTTGATCAATTTTAAAAATAAAAAATGAATTACTAGATAAATCTATATTTCCATTAGTTAATAAATTTGAAACACCAACTCGCATTTTTCTCGAATTAACAGTTAAGTTATTTAAAGTGGCGTCATTAGCAGAAATATTATTTAACTTTAAATCGACAAAATCTCCAGAATATTTTTGAGAAGTGTTAACGGCGTTTTTTAAAAGCTTATAATGTTTAACACTTCCATTGGATTCCAATTCCATACCAAAGAAACCTATTTTAGGGTTGGTATCATAATAATTAAATTCCAATCCAATATCGCTGCTGATGTATGTATTGGTTACATTTTTATTTATTTTTATAATTGGATCTTCAATGGTTAAATTAGAAATATTTAAAGTTTCCAATTCACCATTAATGATTAAATTCCCATTCACTGTTAAATCGTTAGTTATTTGTAAAGCAGAAAAATTTGCAATACCCATACTATCTATTTTAAAACTATTATTTATGGTTATACTTTTAATAATTAATTCACCATCGGTGGTTATTTTAGCAATTACATTATCAGAACTATAAGAAATAGGACTCGCTGCATTTTTAACAAAAACAAAATCTGTCGCATTCTTACCAATCAATAAAAATTCATCTTTGGTGAGAGATGATTTTAAACCAATACTGGCAAAACTATTTTTTTTATTTAAAGTTAAAAATATGTTTTTTTCAGTTGAGTTACTTGAGAGAATATAATTAAAATTATTTATATCACCTAAATCTAAATTTTCACCCACAGAGAGACTATTGGAGTTTTTAATTATATCAAAATCATTAATATTAAATTTATTTGCTTTTATTGAATTAAAAATGACATCATCAGATGTTTTAATCGGTTGATTGGAGTGATAGTAAGGTGCACTATCTATTTGATTTAAATTATTATGATTATATATTAAAGCGTTTTGTGTTTGTAGATTAATAAATCTGGAATCAACATATTCCATATCTAAATCATTTTTAACTATTTTAGCTTTTAGTTCGTTTGTGTAGTCATTATTGATTAAATAAATAACAGTGCCTATTATTTTAAATTCATGAAAAGGCAAATTGGATAAATTATTTATTTCATTGTTTATGTTTGCTCTGGCTTCTGAAACTTTTGCGTATTCTTTTTGACCAAGAATGGCAAAAATTTTATTATTGATGTCATTAGTAGCAATGATATGTAGACATATATATTTATTATTTGAGACCTCAGTTAGTTGCCAACTGTTATTGATAAAAGAATTATAAACAATTTTATTAGAATTATTTCTTAAAATAAAATAGTTTTGTTGAATTTTTTTTCGCCAATTATTATTTTCTCTGTAAAGAATTTGTAGATCAGTAACATTGGTTTCAGGTACAAAATGTGGTATATCTTCATCTCTGATAAATCCAGATTCAATTTGAAATTGACACTCATTATTATTTGTGCCACTACCAGTGGTATTAAAATTTAATAATTTTAAACCAGATATATAAGTGGATGAATACAAAGCATGTGAATAGAGATGCATGGATGGGCTAATACCAACTCCATGTCTTTCGTCTCCCATATGAATATTTTTTTTATTAGTGGCATCCCAATAAAGATAAGCAACATAACAATATTTTAAAATAAGATCATTAGAGTATGTATTTGTTTTTTGTAAATCACCGTTTTCATCAAAATAAAAATACCAAAATCCTTCTGTGTCATCTATTGTTTGTGTTGAGGATGTGGTTTTTTTATATATTTTTCCTTTAATAAAAAACGTATAAGATTCATTTTTTGGTGATATTGAAAATTTTCTATCACTTTCTGTAAATGTAATAACGGAATCTTCTCTGTTTGTTTCTCCAGTTAAACCATTAATTGGAAAACCTTTTGGAGAAAAAGTGTCATCACCATCAGAAAATGATACCCAGTTTTTTCCATCAAAATACTGGTATGTATTTTTTGTTAGATTAAAAATAACTGTTGAATTTTTAAAAGAAAAATTATTTTTATCGCTTTCGTTAATTCTGGGAACGTCAAATATCATTTTATATATATTTTATTTTATTTATCGTTTACTTTAAAATTCTTCATACTCAATTAGTTTTTTTTTATCCCAATCTTCATTTTCTGTAAACTGATAAAGATATTCTCTGTATCTTTTTAATTTTTCAATATCTCCTTTATATTTAGGAGGATGTCCATTAAAGTATTTATCAGTAGAAGATAAAAAACCATTGATTTTATATTTTAATTCTTGTTTTTCATTTTTTAGATTTAATATGACATCAAATGAGTCATCTTCAGAAATTATTTCATCTTCGTCTAGTTTTTGCCCTAGTTTTTTGTATACTTTTGTCCCATCTTTTTTATAGACATTACTTTTTCTATAATCATAAACTATTTTCCATTTTTGACCATCAAAAATCTGGTTGGTATTAGGAGCTAAATTAAAATTAATATCTGTTTCTGTTGATGGATAATCTTCTATTTTTTCATTATTTTCAAATAAAAATTCTTTTGTTTCTTCGTCATAATAATAGTTCATTTAATGGTTTCCAAAGTTTTTATTTTTTTTATTATTTTATTTTTTTTGAATTTATTTTCTTCATCATCAGAATAAAACATTTTATTGACACCAAAGCGTTTGAAATAATCTATCTCTGCTCCTTCTTCTATATCTTCAATATCATCAGATTTAATTTCTAGAGTCCCTTTAATTGTCATTTTTGGAAATACCTTTACACCACCCATTTTCCATGTGACATCACCATAAACTTTAAAATCTGGAGAAATATGTTTAGCATTTAGACCAGAAAGAATGTAATCGTTTTTTTGATTTTCTTGACCAAAAACAACATTCTTACCTATGCCAGTGTCACAATATTGATTAATTTTAATTTCTTTTTTAAAGTGTGAGTTAGAAATTAAATTTATATGAGATCCTTTTTTAATATGAAGATTGTCACAGTGTAATCCATCTATTTTTTCTAAAAAAGTTTCAGATAAAAATAGACTTTCTATTTTTATGTTTTTAAAATTGAAATCAATTTCTTCTTTTATTTCTGTTAAATAAATAGATTGTGCCTTTATATCACTTATTTTTTTTACAGTACTAATATCTATGTTTATTCCTTCTTCGCAAATAACATTACTAATTTCATTTATTTTGGATTTACCTATGTCAATTTTTTTAACTTCTAAATCGATTATTTTATCCACTTTAGATTCATAAACTATTAATTCTTTTATTTTCTTGCCGTCAATAATGTTTAGCTCTGTTTTTTCTAATGAAAGTATATTTCCACTTAAAAAAGACATATCTTTATTTTTTATATTACAATAACCGAATTTAATATCTCCATCACATCTTACATTTTCTATTTTTTTTAGATTATTACATTCATAAAACGATAAATATTTTTCTGCAGAAAGATTAACTATTTCTTCTAGATTTTTACATTGTATTGTGGTTCCAACGTAATTATTATATCTTTGTTCATAGTTCTGTTTTACATTTAAATTTATAATTCGTTTAATGTGTGGATTTCTAATGGTAAGAGTACATTCAAAAAATATATTTTCTAATATGTCAACTTCAGAATCGTCATCTATTCTTAGTCTGTATTTGACATTTAAATTTTTTAATGTTTTTATTTTAGATTTACCACTTATCTCAACTTCTTCAAAATCTCCAGAAACACTGTTGATGGAAACATTATTTAGAGTCAATATATCAATTTTTAAAGCAAACGGAATGGATTTTAATTTAAAATTACTTAAAAATAAATCTTTCGCTTTTAAATTTTTACCAAAAACAAAAGTTTCATTTTGATTTTCTGATTTAATATATAACTTTCTTAAATTTAAATTATCTAAACTTTTTATGTTATCACAATTAAAAATAAAAAGTTCATTTTTTATATTGTTGTTTTCTATATTTACTAAATTTTTATTATTTATTATTTTTAGTTCATTGACATTACAGTTTTCTATGGTTAATAAATTTTCATTTTTTTCTACAGTCAGACGATGACATGTTACATTTTTTATTTTTCTTATGTTTAAATTATTAATAAATATATTGCCACTAATATTTAAACCTTCAGGAATTCTTCTGATATCCATATCAGAAAGATCGAGATTACCTCTTATTTTTAAATTTTCTGGCATTTTCTGATTATCTGGCCAATTTGAGAAAAATTCAAATGGATATCTTTCAATTATTTTTGTTATAAATTTTTCATTTTTGTCTTTTAAATCTGAATAATCACCACGATTAACATAAATAAAAACATCATCCAGTTCTATTTTTTCTTTTGAATCTACATATTGTCCTTTAGAGATAATAAAAGTTCCTTCTTTTGTTTTGTTTAGATGATCAAATATTTGTACTACTTTGTTTCTAAAAAGTGGGTATCCACCTCTAGGATAAACTAAATCAACATACCAAAATATTTTATCTAAAACATTATCATCTAAATAATTAATTTCAGCATATTTATGTTCAGGTATTTGTCCACCACCATAATATTCATCGTCATCATCGTTTTGTTCTTCATCATCATAGTCTTCATAGTCTTTCGTATTATCAACTCTCACGAATGGTTTAATTAAAACTCTAGCTAATGGACTATCTATATTTTTTTCATCACCAGGTCTAATAAGATATGCTACAAATGCCCCATTAGACATGGAGCTACCTACATAATGTTTATTAACGCCACTTTGAAGATTCATACAAGATGACCATGGAGCTTTTGAATCTGAAGAGAAAGTACTCATTGAAGCCACTCGCCATGGAATATATGTGATTAAAATTTTATAATTAATATCGTTATATTTATAAATTTTATCTTCTAACTTATTAAAACTTTCTTCATCTTTTCTAAGATCATTTAATGTTTTTGTTAAAGTGTCAATTGAAGATTCTACTTTTTCTAATGTTTCTTTTTTTGATTTTATTATTTTATTTTTATCATCTACACTTTTATTGATATGTTTTTTATCTTTGTCTATATTTGTGATTTCTGTTTCTATTTTCTTTTTTCTTTTAAGAAGTTTATCTAATTCATCTTGATATTTTTGATACTTACCTGTTTCTGTTTTTATTTTATTAAAAATATTTATTAATGATTCATATTTACCATCTTTTGTTTTTGCGTTACCAACTAAAAAAAGAGAATCATCAAATTCATATTGATATCTATGTAATAAATTACTTAAAATTAATCTTTCAGGACCATTTAGCTGTCTTGAGGCCATTGTATCTTTTTCAACATGTAAACTTTGAAAATCAAAAATTAAGGTTTTACCGTTGTTTGCAAGTTGCACTCCAAATTTATTTGCTAAATTTTTAAACAAAGGTCTAAGAATGTTTTTTCTTACACCTTTGTATTTTTTTAAATCAAAAGTGTTTTTTATAGTTTTTAAAAAGTGTTTATTTCCTTTGATTTCTTCTTTAGACAGGAGAGCTTCATTGATTGTATTTATTTTTCTATTAAATGACATAAATTATTTTTCTTTTTTATTATATAAAAAAATTAAAAAATAAGTTAAAAAATTAAGATAATGGGCCAGTAATTGAAAAAGGTTGTGGTCCAATACCAGCTGGTGGAGGAAGTGTACTATCCAAACCACTAATAATAATATTGGTTTTTGTGGTAAAAGCTTTTTTTATTGCTGTGGCCATTAACATAGCCTTTTTTGCCATTAATATTTCTTTAGGCATTCCTCCAGATGGTTCCATAAAAATAGCTTTAAAATCATTTTGAATACTTAATAGAACTCCTGTGTCTATTAGTTTAGCGACCATTGTATTGCCTGGAGGTAACTTAATGCCACCTAAAGGTAACATAACTGGAGCTGGATTTACTACTAAAGCAGCTGTATAAAGACTAATACCTGTTGCATATTGTGTTGCAGCTTTAAGTGCATCTGTGGAGCTTGTGGCAGTTCCTGGTGCACTAGATAAAGTAAGAATAGGTGGTATAATTAGTGGGCTAATTGTGGTCAATAATGGTCTTTTAGCTGGATCTTTTAAACTTTTAACGTAACTGTCAACTGCTTGACTAAAATCAGCGGCATGTTTTGTCATATCAGTTATAGCCACATTTGTGGATTTTCCTTTAAATAATTTTTCCAGATCAACAATTAATTTAGAAAACATTTTCACTCTAAATATCTTTTGCCAAAAATGTATGCATAAACTGGATAAGTTTCTGGAGTCATTACACTTTTTATTTTTAATGTCCCTAATATACCATCGCTGTTTTGTTTTATGTCATCTGATATAATGTTACCAGATAAATTATTTGAAATAGAATTGGTAATTGAGTTACTTGCTTGACCGGTAACATTTATGTTTGGTACATCGGTATTTTGTAAATTACTAATAGTGGTAGTTCTGGAATTATTTCCAGAAATTGAAAAAGCGTTAACATTTTTATAAGAAGTGTCTCCGACCATAATATCTTCTGTAATATTTATGGTATCTATATAATTATGATTATGACTCATATTGTGTATGTGATTGCTCAAATCATGAGTGTGATTTAAAATATGAGTGTGATTATTCATATTGTGAGTATGTTCATGAGTATGTCCCATAATTTGAGATCTTATGTTTAGATTTCCAATAAAAACATCTAAACTATTATTAATAAAATATTTAGCACTTGTGCCATTATATAAAACACTTTCTTGAAAAGTTTTATTAGGTATTCTGTAAGGTCCAAATTCCAAATTAATATTATTTAAAATATATTCATTTACAACATTACTTGTTTGACCAGATAT
>Ga0214921_10000548_pt1 | contig 69665 bp, 64 predicted proteins | sample LL1505_MetaG_FD_177992 | JGI IMG/M metagenome (GOLD analysis project Ga0214921, IMG submission 177992) | Freshwater microbial communities from Lake Lanier, Atlanta, Georgia, United States - LL-1505 | ecosystem: Environmental > Aquatic > Freshwater > Lake | place: USA: Georgia | collected... | reverse complement strand
TTCCAATGCCACTACTGCCTCTACTGCTGCTTCCAATGCTGCTTCCAATGCCACTACTGCCTCTACTGCTGCTTCCAATGCTGCTTCCAATGCCACTACTGCCTCTACTGCTGCTTCCAATGCTGCTTCCAATGCCACTACTGCCTCTACTGCTGCTTCCAATGCTGCTTCAAATGCCACTACTGCTTCTACTGCTGCTTCCAATGCTGCTTCAAATGCCACTACTGCCTCTACTGCTGCTTCCAATGCTGCTTCAAATGCCACTACTGCTTCTGATGCTGCATCTAATGCTATTGACTATAGCAGTACTGCTCTTGATTCTGCCAACAATGCTACAAGTTATAAAAATACTGCATCTAATGCCGCATCAGATGCTGAATTTTATAGAGACAATGCATCTGATGCGGCATTAGATGCCGCAAATCAAATTGCCCTAGCGGCAGCAAACGCTGGAAGTGCTGCTGCTGCTTCTGCACTTACACCTGATGCTTTTAAAACTGCTTTTATAAATATGTTAACTGATGCTACAGCAAACAATGACTTTAAGGCTGGCGATTCACTCATTAACGCTTTCGCCCTAACACCTCTCGCTCAATTCAAGCACTTACCTGATATTGGTCATTTGAAGATGGGTGGTGGTGGATGGGATGGTGGCTCAAAGAGAAATCTGACCGATGAAATTAAAGTTAAAAAAAACAAAAAAGTGAAAAGCATGAAAAAAAAAAGTAGTTAAGTTTAATGAAGTAAAAATAATATGTCCGGAATAAATAGGGCGATGAATTATAGTGATTCTGTAAATGATACTAGTGGTTTACAAAATCAAATATCAGATCTACAAGAACAGGCGCAATATTTTCAACAACAATTATCAAAAATTAGTTCTACTTCAACAAGTCAAGCGGGTCTTTCTCTTCTTATTCAAGAGCTTGACAAACAAGTGAGTGATTTATCTGGATATATGTTTAAACAGTTCTCGGATTTGAAAAATTATTTGGGAACATTGAATCAAACCAGCGCATCAACACCCCCGCCGACACAGGCATTGCAGATTTTAGCTACTTCAGTTAGTAGTCAACTACAAAATTTAAGAGATACTATAAACGGTTTACAGTCTGGAAGTTCATCGCCAGCGTTAACACGCACAGTTACTGAGCTACAAAGTACAATTTCTGAAATGAATAAAAGTTTATCACAACTGCAAGGAAATCAATCAATCGTTACATCTTTACAGAATGATATTGCATTATTAAAATCGGGTATGGGCTCTGGTGTAGGCTCTAGTGGTGGACCAGTGAACAACGCATTATTACAGAAAATTTTAGATGAGCTGAATAAGTTGAAAGGTTTTGTTGGAACTCCAAAAGGCAATTTTAATCAATCTGGAACAGTTGTGGATACTCATGTAACAACAACGGTGCCCGATCAAGAAGGTGGTACAGCACCAGCACCATCACCAGTACCATCACCAGCACCATCACCAGCAAATCCAGCAAACCCAATTGCACAACTATCATCCGCTCAACTTACAAGATATAATAGCGTTAGAGAAACAATATCAACAAACTTAGGGGGTTCCAGTGTAACTAATCAACTAAATAATTATTTTACACAAAATTATAATGCTAATCTAAATTTTTTTACATTTTTAGCAAGCCAACTTATTCCAGCAAATACAGATGCTACAGTTATTAATAATGTTGTTAATTACATCAATACTAATATACTACCTATTATTAGATTAGGGCCAGCACCAGTACCAGCACCAGCAGAATTACGTGTGGACCCAATAATACGAATATATCCACCATTAATTGTCGATCCGCAGGAAACAATATCACAAGCAATCCAACTAGTAGGGCCAGCACAAGGACCAACACAAGGGCCATCTCCTTCACCGAGACCAGTGCCAGCAGCAAGCCCAGTCCCACAACCAGCGTGTGATACTCTAAATAATTTATTTAACTGGCTCAATACTTCAACAAACAATGCTGATGTAACAAAAAGTAGAACTGCTGTAGAAAAATACATTTGTTTAAGAACTTATACTCAAGCAGAGTTAGATGCAAAAGCTATCAGTAATGGCTATGCTAATATAGCCGCTTTTGAAAATGATATGTTATTTTTATCTGTAGCAATGAATGTACAATCAACAAATAATTTATATTTAGGAAGACTCCCAGTACAATTTACAAATTATTTAGCAACTAGAAATCCAACAAATCCAGCAACAACATCAGCCACAGCAGCAACAACAGCACAATCAACTAATTATATTATAACAAATGCTCCATCAACTCCTATACACTATTATCTAACAAATTATAGCGTGCGTATAGTGACATCTGGAGGAGGAGCAACGAATCCTATTACTCTTTCTAATTCATACCCTATATATTATGATGCTGATAATAATAAATATTTTATAGTTGATACTACTAAAACACCCACCCTTAGAATTGATATTAATATTAATAGTACAACAAATGCTGTAAACATACCTTCAACAAATTATTCAGGGGTTATAACAGACTCAACAAACGCACATATTATTACAACACCAATTACTAGTTTTTATAATACTTCTACACCAGCAATATCAAGTGCGAGTAGTCCATTATATGGCTCGGTTATAGCAAACAATCAAACTGAAGAAATTCGCAAACACAAATTTAAAGATAAGACTATTACAACTGTGACAAAAATAGAGGAAGATGATGATGACGATGATGATGATATTAGTGGTTCATCCAATAATAATTTAAAAGAATCTATTGCTCAACTAACAAATGCTATTAGACAATTAGTTTCAATGCAAACTTCAATAATAAATGGGGTGCTACCAACCCAGCCACAAGGAACATCTTCTGATTCAATATCACAATTAGCAACTGCTATTACAGGATTAATAGGTAATCAGCATCAACAACAACAAGGGCAACAGCAACCATCCTCATGTAACGTCGTTGTAAATAATAATTGTGGTAGTACTACAGCAGTGCCAGAAGTGACAGCGGTGCCTCGTCCAGTACCAGCCCCAGCACAAGCAGCATGTGATACTCTAAATAATTTGTTTAATTGGCTCAGTACTGCAACAAATAACGCTGATGTAACAAAAAGTGTTATTGCTGTAGAAAAATACATATGTTTAAGGTCATATAGTCAAACACAGTTAGATACAATTGCTAGTAACAATGGATATGCGAATATAGCAGATTTTGAAAATAATATGTTATTCTTATCATCTGCTATGAATGTTGAGCCTATTACTAATATTGTATTATTACGCACTTCATCATTTGCTAGTGTTCCAACATCACAGCAATACAAGGATGCTTACAATTATTTAATGAGATTGCCTATACAATTTAGAGATTATTTAGCAAAAAGACCCGCGATAAATCCAAATTCAATTCTTGATTTTCATAATTGGGCTGAATTTGTAGGTATACCACCTAATGGAATAAATGTTTGTAATATTGTATTTGGTGGAACTTGCCCACCTATACCAACTTCTGGGGGAAATATGAGTATATTAGAAGAAGAGCAGCAGTTACAAGATGGCGGTGTAGAATGCCTCATGGATTCTATAGATAATATTATATCATGTGTAAATGCCGATACTACAGTACCTATGGCAAATAAGTTAACAACTATTTTTAGCAATATTTCAACAAGATTAAATCTACATCCTTTTTCAAACTATTTAAATGATGATGGGACTGGTAAATATATAACTACTAATAAATTTCAACCCACATATCCATATATACAAATTACAACTGGGGGTCAATTTAATAAACTTACAACACTTCCTGCTGGAGCAGTAGCTCTACCAAGAAGAATTGTAACTGAAGATTATATTTCTATGACACATATTGATACTTTAGTACCATTACCAGCACCAATGCCATCACCATCTCCAGTACCATCACCAATGCCTCAACCAGCACCAGCACCAGTACCAATGCCTCAACCAGCACCAGCACCAGTACCATCTCCAGTACCATCACCTTCTCCAATACCATCTCCAGTACCATCACCTTCTCCAGTACCATCTCCAATGCCTCAACCAGCACCAGCACCATCTCCAGGACAAAACCCATCACTATCTCCAGTACCATCACCATCTCCAGTACCATCACTATCTCCAGTACCATCACCATCTCCAGTACCATCACCATCTCCAGTACCGTCACCATCTCCAGTACCATCACCATCTCCAGTACCATCACCATCTCCAAGCCCAGTACCATCTCCAGTACCATCACCATCCCCAAGCCCAGTACCAGTACCATCTCCAAGCCCAGTACCATCTCCAGTAGAATCTCCAGTACCATCACCTTCTCCAGTAGAATCTCCAGTACCATCACCTTCTCCAGTACCAACTCCAGCTTCATCACCAATACCATCACCTTCTCCATCACCTTCTCCATCACCAGTACCATCACCTTCTCCATCACCAGTACCATCACCAAGTCCAGTACCATCTCCAAGCCCAGTACCAGTACCATCTCCAAGCCCAGTACCATCTCCAGTAGAATCTCCAGTACCATCACCTTCTCCAGTACCATCTCCAAGCCCAGTACCATCTCCAGTAGAATCTCCAGTACCATCACCTTCTCCAGTACCATCACCTTCTCCAGTACCATCTCCAATACCATCTCCATCTCCAAGCCCAGTACCATCACCAGTGCCAAGCTCATTGTCTTCTTCTTTAGCAAATTGGGAAAAAAGAGCTATACTTGATGCGTTTTCTATAATTTTACGTGAGAATAATTCATCAGTGCCTTTCAAATTGTTTCTAGAATCTATGTATAATTCTATAAATACTGTCATGACACTCGATACAAATGAACAACAATCAATTCAAAATCAAATATCTAATATAAGAGGGCTTGATCAATATGAAATTGCTGCATTGAATGCGGCACTCCAGACTATTATGAATCCTTCCCCTTCTCCAGCACCAGGAATAGTCGGTGGATCTAAAGTTACAAATAGAAAAGGTAGAAAACAAAAAGGAGGACAAGTTGACCCATTAACAACATTAAATAGTAATTTAGGAAATATATCAAATAGTCCTGTTAGTTATTTTGAACGTTCTGAAACAGAAATATATACAATTGTACAAAATATTGAGAATAATTTTCCAGCAATAGTAATAAATCAAGATTCTAAAGAACTTTCATTGCGTATTATACAAATTATTTATCCTCAAGTATATCCATTAAATTCATTACAATACTATAATAAATATATTCAAACTATACAATTTGGCTTGACATATGTTTTCTATATTGATGGAATTGGTCAATTTGCATATGTAGCAACACCTCCACAAATTGATATTACTCCTAGTTATTATACTGATTTACTATTGTATATTGCAATTAAATTAAATAACAGAATTTTTTTTTTTAGCGGTTTAACCCCATTTCCTTCTCCATCTCCAGCACCATCCCCTTCTCCTTCTCCAGCACCAATGCCATCACCAGTGCCTTCTCCATCTCCATCACCATCTCCATCTCCATCCCCTTCTCCTTCTCCAGCACCAATGCCATCTCCATCACCAACACCAATGCCATCACCAGCACCATCTCCGTCACCAACACCAATGCCATCACCAGCACCATCCCCTTCTCCTTCTCCAGCACCAATGCCATCACCAGTGCCTTCTCCATCTCCTTCTCCATCACCATCACCATCACCATCTCCATCTCCTTCTCCATCTCCAGCACCATCTCCATCCCCTTCTCCATCTCCATCACCATCTCCATCTCCATCCCCTTCTCCTTCTCCAGCACCAATGCCATCCCCAACACCATCTCCTTCTCCTTTTCCTTCTCCATCTCCATCTCCAGTACCAAGGCCATCTCCATCTCCATCACCAACACCATCACCAACACCAATACCATCTTCATCACCAACACCATCTCCATCTCCAGTACCAAGGCCATCTCCATCACCAACACCATCTCCAGTACCAAGGCCATCACCAACACCATCTCCAGCACCAAGGTCATCACCAAGCCCATCACAAAGCCCATCACCGTCGCCAAGCCCATCACCATCACCAAGCCCATCACCAAGGCCATCACCAAGCCCATCACCAAGCCCATCACCAAGACCATCACCAAGCCCATCACCAAGGCCATCACCAAGCCCATCACCAAGCCCATCACCATCACCATTACCATCGCCAATACCATCACCAAGCCCATCACCATCACCATTACCATCGCCAATACCATCACCAAGCCCATCACCATCACCAAATCCATCATCATCACCATCACCATCACCAAGCCCATCACCATCACCAAATCCATCATCATCACCAAACCCATCGCCATCTCTAAACCCATCACCGGCAGAACCCCCATTAGAAACTTTACGTGGCCTTAATGCGTACGAGCAAGCAGCACTTACTGCGGTAACCTCAACAATAGGTGGTAAAAGAAAAATAAAATCAAAAGATGTATTAGATATGAAAAAGGATAAAAATATACAAAAAGGTGGTCAAGGAATGGTACATCCTATTACAAGCGCAACCGATCATTCATACATCTCTGCAATTGATGATCAAACAGTAATAAATGCTTTTAGATACTGCGAGTCTAGTCATCGTTTAGCAACTTCACAAGTGGGTCTTTTTGATACATATGGAGTTGCTAATACAAGTACAAATTATGATTTACAGCAGTTACGTGACTGTATAGGTAATCAACTTTATGGAGATTTTACAATAAGATTTCCACGTGCTTCAAGGACTACGCCAACTTTACCAGCAGGTTCAACATTTCCTGGTTATTGTACATATGCACAAGATGACCGTCGACCATGCCCCCCTGGAGTACTTCCAGCAAATCCTTCACTTTCTTTCCAACTATCTAGAAGTGCACAGTTTGGAGGAAAAAGATCCTCGCGTAAAAGAAATCCCGGTTCTTCAGCCAAAAGAGCTACTGTAAAAAATAAGAAGCACTAGTAGAATGCCTTCCCGCAAGAATACCCGTCGCGCCACTCGCAAAGCCAGTCGCAAGAGTGTCAGTCGCAAGGCCAGTCGCAAGAATCGTAGCCGCAAGTAAGTAACTAAGTTTCTTCTAGAAACGCACAAGTAGTATCTTGTACATTACTAGATTTAGTTCCAAGCAGTTTTCTAAGAAATAGATTTCTATGAAGTTCATGTTTCCCATATTTTACAATTCCATTTCTATGTTTTAGCGTACCATAACCTTTATTGTTTGCTAAATCATATTTTTCACCCAAGTTAGGATTTTTCTCAACCATCTCAACAATAGCTCTATCTCTTGAGACTTTTGCAATAATTGATGCGGCAGCCACGCAAATATAAGTATTATCCAATTCTGGCTCGACAACTTGCTCCAATGAAGATTCAATTGCTAAACAACCATCAATAAGAATTCTCTGAGGCTGTTTTGGCAAAGATGCTAAAGCACGTTCAAAAGCGCTACGGTTGGCCTTTGTCATACCCCAAGAATCAATTTCTTGAGGCGATACAATCCCGACACTGTAACTTTCTGCATGTTTCAAGATTCCTTCATAAATTCTATTTCTCTTTTTCTCAGAAATCTTTTTACTATCTTTAATTTGTTCTGATAGTTTACGAATTTCATCCGTCCATAACTCTTCATTTTTCCACACTACAGCAGCGGCATAGAAAGGTCCCCATAGACATCCACGACCCGCTTCATCAAGGCCTGCCTCGATAAGAGTATCATAATTATATCGTGACTTCAACATTTGTATACAAAGATAATAAAAGGAATTAAATCAAATTTTTAATAAAATAGTTATGACGCTAAAAGTTAGATGAACGTTGGTGTTTTTACAGTATTATTTATAATTTTAATAGTAATTGTTGTATTCTTTAAATTAAATAAGAATGAAGGGTTTCAAGACCCTATATTACATATACCAGAATCACCAGTTGCGCAAAAAAATTTAGTTGAAGCCAGTCAAGAAGATTATGCGCCAACATATATTTTAGCACCAGGGGCTGCTCCCGGTGCGATTGCTTCTTTTAACAGTTTACCTTATCGCGACCCTTCTTTAGAAAAAGCAAACTTTCAAAGAATATTGAATCTTCAAACTACTTTACAAGGGTTTTTAGAGAATGAAGCAAAAGGTTTAGAAGATTTATCTGACCCTTCTATTCAATTACCACTTTCATCAGCGCGAGGCGATTTATCAAAACTGAGAAATGAAGTACTTGTGCTAAAACGTAATCCTGGCATTGATTCTACACTAACACAACAAGATGTTGATGAAGTACAAGCAAATATGGCTTATTTACAAAAGAAATGGAGACTGAGTGTATATAATGATTTAAATGATGTAGAAGGATTTCAAGATTCTTCTGGTGCTGATTCTAGTTATGATATGGGGAATATAGTAAATTATATGGCAACTGATACTGTATATAATAATATTGTTCAAGATATTAATGCATATAGAATGCGTAATAATATTACTAGCACTAATGATTTATCATATAGATTTTTATTATTTGCGAATCCACTTTCTAGAAATAATAGTGTAATATTAAGTAATGGAGATATACAAGGCGGGTTTGAATCATATAACAATGTATATAATGTTTTAAATACGATTGGTATTGCTACGCCCCCTGGGTATGGCTCTAGTAATCCATCTAGTAATCCATCTAGTAATCCATCTAGTAATCCATCTAGTAATCCATTTGGCTATGGCTCTAGTAATCCATCAAGTAATCCATCAAGTAATCCATCTAGTAATCCATCAAGTAATCCATCAAGTAATCCATCTAGTAATCCATCTAGTAATCCATCTAGTAATCCATCAAGTAATCCATCTAGTAATCCATCTAAAAATAACTCTAACAATAACATTGGTATAAATGATTTACGTGATTTAATAAATAAAATTAGTGTAACTATATCAAGACTTACAAATAGTGGAACAACGGACCCTGTTGTATTAGCACGTGTTCATGTATTAGAAAGAACAAAAAAGAATGTTGAAATAATATTAAATGAAGTTATGTCTGGTGTTAAACCTGAAGCAGATATTCCTATTACAAGAGATTCTTATAATGAATTCTTAAAAACTAGTTCGAATGTAAATTCTCCAGTAACAAAACTATTTGGTAAAGATTCTTCATTAGCCGGCTTATTTCCTGCTTATTCTGATGGTGATGTGGATGGTGCTAAATTCGCTCAAAAGTTATTCTCACAATACTCTGATATGTTATTTAATGGATTATCATTTGATGTAAATATTCAGTATGCAAGTCCCGCTGAACAAGGATTGGCAAATAGTCTTGTTGGTGCTATCAAACAAAATATGGGTTCTCAAAATATAAATGCTACATCAAAACTGTTAAGTGCTTATGACGTTAATACAAGCAATAATGCGTTTTCGCAAATAATGGGAACATATAGCAATGGTTATAATGGCAATATATTTACTGATTTAACAAGCAAATATTTAGGAAATAATGCTCCTGTAGTAAGTGATCCTAACTATTTAGGAATACCTACAAGAAGTAATGTAACATATTCAAATAACGCAAGTCCATTTGATTGGCAAGAAAGAGCAGCTTTTATATGTGATGCTGTCCAGAAGAAGGGTTTAAATCCTAAGGATTTCGGTTGCTTACGCCCCGACGAATATGTATCAGATGATTTTTCTTGGAGAGGGTATGCTAAAATGATATGTACACGCCTAGGTACATCAATGGATACTGGATTACCTGAAACTTGTGGGTGCCCTCCATTAACATGGTCTGGATGGAGACCTTAAAAAAAATTATAAATATTAGAGACAATGCGTTTATCAAATTCACAACTAGCAATTGTAATATTAATAAGTGTTATTACAGGATATATTCTTAAGACAACTATGGCAGAAGGTTTTCAGACTTTACCAGGATTATCTACAACTAACATGGTTACACCCCCAGCACAAACATGCCCCAAGTGTAATGCAACTTGCCCAGATTGCCCACCCATGGCAGATATGACAAAGTATGTATTAAAAACTTCAATTCCTCCTTGCCCTGTATGCCCCGATATGGCAATGTATATGCTAAAGACTGAATGCCCTCCAGCAGTTGATTTATCACACTATGTATTAAAGTCTAGTATACCAAAGCCAGAGCCTATTATTATTGATAATAGTTCTTGTGGTAAAAGTGCTGGCGAATGCCCCCCTTGCCCTAGACCAAGATGCCCTGAAATTAAATGCCCTGGTCCAGTATCATGCCCGGCATGCCCTCCTTGCGCACGTGCTAAATGCCCTGAAAAGGTTGTAAAGTGCAAAGCGGAAAATGCTGATACAAACCCTGTCAGACCTTATTTAACACCATTAAGTGTAACAGGCTTTGGCGCAGCATGATGCTTAAATTAAAGAGTTAAAATAGATATGGATACTCGTTATTGGGGACCATCTGGATGGAAATTATTACATTCTATAACATTTTCTTATGAAGAAAAACTTAAAAACCAATATGTTGATTTTTTTAATGTTATAGCATTTATTCTTCCATGTAAATTCTGTAGAAAGAGTTATAGTGAATATATTATAACTGACCCTGTAGAAGCAAGTTCAAAAGAATCTTTAACAAAATGGTTATGGAGAATCCATAATAAAGTAAATGAGAAACTAAGAAGTCAGGGATTATGTAGCAGTGATGATCCACCATTTTCTATTGTGAAAAAACTATATGAAGAAAAATTACATCAAGGTTGTTCTAAAGTGCATTTTGAAGGATGGGAATTTTTATTCTCAATTATTGAAGGTCATCCTACATCAAAATTATCTCTTGGAAGTAAACCATTTGATACTTCAGAGAATATAAATACTCCGTTGCTGCAGAATATGTATAATACAATGAAGCCTAGTGAAAGACTTACGTATTTTAAACAGTTCTGGAGTATTCTTCCAGAAGTTTTACCCTTTCATGAATGGAGAGTGTTATGGAAAAAGTATGAGCCTTCTTCAACTGCTTGGAATACTAGAGCAGAATCTTTAAAGAATTTATATAGTATTCGTTGCTCTTTAGAAAACGCTTTAGAATTACAAAATAAAACAAAGTTTTCTAGTCTTTGTAAAGAGTTACGTAGTTATAAAAGTGCTTGTAACAAATCAAAGAAATCAAAAACATGTAGAAAAAAGAGAGTATAATTAGATGGCAAATAATTCTGGGATTATAAATGTATTTCAGCCAAATCTAATACGAGGCTCAGAAGTATCTGCTTGGGCAAAAAAACAAGGATATGGCTCTAATAAAAAATATTTCTATGTCGAACATCCTGAAGAAGGTTGGAGAGTTTTTATGCGCGCATGTTGTTTTATTCACATAAATGGTGATAGAAATCCTAGCAAATTTGTTGTTGTAAAAAATACAGATGAGTCGCCAAACGGTAAAACATGGGAACCCCCGAAAGGCCAAACAGAAGGAAAAGATGGACTCCGAGACCCTTCTATGCCTCTTTTAAAAGTTCTTGAAGAAAATCTACGTCGTGAAGTGGAAGAAGAAGCAAAGATTCACAATCTTCAAAGAATGAAACATACCGGATTGGTACTACAAAGTGCTGAAACACAATATGATAAGAATACATATTTCCAGTATCATGTGTTTCAAGCATTTATTGATGAAGATGAATTTCAAAAAGCAGAAGAAAAATTCATTTGGTACAAGGAACATCCTAAGGCATGGAACAAACTCAGAAAAGATAATCGTGAAAAAGATGGTATTGGTTGGTTTGACCCTGTTAATACAAAATTATATGGGCGTTGGTCTCCAGCAATTGTCGCTCTTTATCTAAATAGTTTCAAGTAGAGATTCTTTCTTTGTATAGATAATACTACTTAGATTCTTTTCCATACTTAATTTATTACTCTCATAATATTTATAAGAACAAGTATGGTCTTCAGGATATCTATGAGAATCACAAAATACTAAATTACATCTACATGCGAATGCAGTTAGAGGTAATTTACGCTTACATCCATCTTTGGAACAACGATAAGGCATATTGCTAATTATTTATTTAGAAATAAAAAAACAATTTTTTGGTTTTTAAACCAAAAAATTATTGATTAATGTTTCTATAAGAAACTTATGAAACAATTTTTTTTACTTTGGCGCTGGTGCTACTATTGGTTTCTGTATTATCTTAACTCCTTCATTATATTTTATCTGACAATTGGTATAATAATCAGATAATAACTCACGAGCTTCTAGTGCAACTTCCTCTATTCCAATAATACCTTTTGACAATATATCATTATTTAATGTTATTGAATTATCTATCGTAAATAGTTTATTTAATAATTTATTTACCTTTGTTGTATGTTGAAATTGTATATTAAATAATTCTATTGCTTTATTTCTTAAATCAGCAATTTGTTTTTGATTTGTCATGCTAGAAGATGGGTTGCCAGATAGTTCATTAACCTTTTTAAGTTCTTCAAGTGTTTTTGAACCGTTATATTCAGAATGAATAAACGCTGATATTAATTTTCCAATAGATTCTTCTCCTTTTTTATCATCAGATGAGCCTTCATATAAACTAACTAATGCTTTTAAAGCATACGCATCTATAATAGGGCTACCTGGTGTAGGCAGAGATTTATCTTTTACTAAATCAAAGGTTGTATTAAAAATAATTGGTTGAATTGTTGTTGGTTTCGCTTTTTTAAGGCCACTTATATCTAGAAGTTGTAAAGCACGAGCAGTACAAAATGCTTTTACTGGAGGGTCTCTTAATAAATTTCTCCATAATTCACTTGTTTTAAACTTAGGATCCTTTACTTTAGAATTATCTACAGGATTCTGATAACCTTTTTTACTTGCTTCTAATCCAAATTCAATAACATTTAATGCTTGCTTTTTAATAATATTAAATTTATTTTCAAGCCATTTTGGTATTGTTGTTATACCATTTGTTGGCTCTAAACTGAACGCTGCAAATCCAGATTTAATAGTGAATTTATTTTGAGCAGAACTTTCTGATATTTCTTCGCCTTCTGGTAATTTATCTAACTTTTCATAATTTAAATTTGGTTTAAAATTTAATTTTGTAGAATCAGTTATATTTTGTAAATTTGTGATTTCTACAGAATATGCGTCACTCGAAATTTTTACGATTAATAAACTAAATGATACTTCTACATCTACATTTTTACCATTTATTTTTGTAGCAAATCCAAAAACAAACTTAGGATATTCGCTAAGGATGTCATTTTCAGAAACAAATATTCCAGCATTCTCCATTCCAAAATTTGTATCTTTTATTTTCAAAAATGTTGGTTTAATCCTACTTGATTCAAGATATTTGAATTCTTTTAAAGTTTTCATTGTTTGTGATGGGGGTAGAGACATTATTTTATTTGTGATAGCATATATAAAATCTGCAAAGTCTTTTTCTTTTGTATCAATTGATACTAATATTGTATTTTTTGGCTGAGGAGCATAGCTATAATCTTCATTAAAAGGATACTCTTTATTATTTCTTGTAAGTACATTGATATTTAATTGATTTCCATTTTTAAGCATTAACTCAAATACTAATGATGAAGGTGGTCTAGAATATGTAAAAACAAGTTTATTATTAATAATTTGTATAATAAATCCTGTTACATTTGCTGCTCTCTCTCTTGTAGTAGCAACAGTTGATAAATAATATTGGCCTTGATTTACAGATGCTGTTAAATAAAGTGAAAAAATATGTATTTCATTTGGTAATGAAGAAATTTCTGCGAGATTTAGTTCTCCACCAAACCCAAACCACGATTTAGGTTTGTCTTCTAGTTTCTTAAAAAAAGGAATGCCTCTTTGCTGATAAACAGGCTCTTCAGTCTTTGATTTTAAATAATCCGCTCTGTCAGGTATTTTTGTATCCATAATACTTAACGATAAGGCACCTACAACTTGGAATAATCTTACAAAAAAGAAAGCAAGTGTTTTACAACCAACCTCATTACTACTATTTTTCATTTTTGTTAAATCTTCAATTCTTTTAATATACAAAATCTGTCCTTTTCCTATTTCAGCTTGAATTTGTACTCTATCAAAAAAACTTTTAAGTTTATCTTCTGCTATAACAATCCATTTAGAACATTCGCCAGGATTTGCTAATGAAATCATATCACGAATATCAGCATTTCTTAAAATAAAATCTAATATTCTGTTCATTAAATCAACAGTTGGTTGTGTTTTATCATATATATTTCTTGAATCTGGCATCCTTGACAAGGATGGCATTGATATATCTGCTCCCATATTATCCTAATAAGACTACACAGAATTAGTCATTACCATTACTCGTTTAAGAACTTCAAAGTTTGATTCTAACTTTTTTAGACATTTATTAAGTGTTCCTTCACTAATATCGCATACAGAAGCAATACGTTCTAGGTTAATACCGGAATTAGAAGAATCCGGCATTGAATGTGTTAATACAAAAGCAATTACACCAGCAGCAAGCGATGGCGGCATATTCTCTGGACAAATCTCAAGGCGTTCTGCTTCATTCGCAATACGGATTGCGTTTTCTTTTAGAATCATAGCAAGATTTCGTGAAATAGGAAGTTTTGATAGTGGTTGGCTTACATAGTCAGCAGCCTTCGTAGAAGACATATTTGCTGGGATTACTACATCGTTTAGTAGACCTCGCTGATTTGCCATGGATAGCACTTCTTGGAAATATTTAAACGATTTTGTGAATTGTGTTGAAGACAAATGGAAAATCTCAGAAATCTCTTTTGGTTTGCGGGGTTGTCCAATCATTTTTAAAGCGGAATAAATACAACTCGCGACTACACTTGTTCGTGACATTCCTCGCTTATCACAATGCTCTACAAGACGAATGTACAGTGCTTTCGCAACATCAATCGTGCGAATATCAATGCCGTTGTTCGTAGCAGTCAGTGAGAGTTGCTCGAAGACTTGTAGTAATGAGCGTTCTTTATAAGGCAGTAAATTCCAAGTATGGAATCTGCGAACACGAGCCATCGCAATACGGTTTGATTTATTACCACCGACTGTTTTATTCAAAATGATTGTTCCGAGCGTTGAATGGGGGAAACGGGAATCAATTGGCGCTCCCACACGGCATGGATCCAAACTACTTCTATCGTCTACTCCAAAGAAACGATATTCGGCAGAACTGTCAATGTTTGGTCTATATAGTGTTCCACAACTTTTGCACACAACTTCATCTTCTAAATCAACTTCTTCTTGTGGTGTATTACAATAACTACAGCACAATGCTTTTACTTCTTTTTTTTCATCAAAATAATTTGATAAATCATGAACTTCTTTTCTGTTTGTTAGACCCTTAAAATACTGGTCCATTTTATATAAGACCTATGGGTTGTAGATTTAATCAATTTTTATATTTTTACGCATCGAGCATGAATACCAGAGGTATTTATCAATTTTTATATTTTTACGCATCATCCAACAACCAAAATCCTTTTTCTTTCATAACTGATTTCTTAATATCACCCACCATCCAATTAAAATGATAAATAAACGTATTCTCATTTAATAAACTTTCTTTCGGCGTATGAACAAATAGATTTACAGGCAATGAATGTTTCTTTGTAAGTCTTAAATTGAAATATTGTTGGTCGCTATGGAATCTATCAATATAATTTCTATATGACGATTCTTTGCATAATTCTAACGTTGTATCACATCTACGCATAATAAAACATCCTCCACAAATATTTGGACATGCTGTAGAGTTAGAGCATGCTAATGACTTTTCATCACATTGACCGGCCATTTCACATTTATTCTTTTCCATATAATCAATCATAAAATCAACAGGGTCTTTTAAAAGAGCAATATCAGTATCAAAATGGATAACAAAATTTATTCTTTTTGCTTTGAATAGTGGATAAATAATTTTATAGCGGTAATAACATATAGTTTTGTATTGAGGCTGGCCCCATTCGTAAAAATCTTCAAAGCCCGGAATTGGTAAATAATGTGTAACTATTTCTTTATAACTTTGAAGAAAGTCATAGGACTTTTTGTCCATACAGTATACGTGAAGTTTCCATGGCGCATTTAGTTTTTTATAGTATCTTATAAAATTTCTAGTATAATCTAAATATCCATAATTTGTACAACAAAAATTATGGGTATTTTTATAATATACTGTAGCCATTTAATTATATTTATATTAAAATGTTTAGACCAAAGAGGCATATACATAATAAGAAGAGCCAGCAGCAATTACTTGTACTACTGTATATATTAATGCTTCTTTCATACCTAATTTGCCATTCAAGTAATATACAAGTGATACAGCGGGATTAACTGCTCCACCGCTTACTGGTATAATTAAAAATAGAATGACCGTAAAAATTATACCTATAAAAATAGGGTTTGATAAACTAAGAACACTTAATACTAATAAAAATGTTCCTAAATATTCTGCTAGCAAAGGTAATACACTTTTCATCTATTATATTCTCCGGATTTATTAGATGAAAACTAATCGTTATATAGAAATATTTGTAGCAGCATCTTTAACATTTTTATTCGTAGTGTATTTTATGGATTTTTTATCAATGAATGAATATATCATTGTGCGTAAAGCCATTAACGTGAAGGAGGCATTTGTATCATTAAAGCCAGCAAATGTTGATAAATCCTATAGTCTTTTAGATGGAGTTCTACCATTAAAAGATAAACAAACTGGAGAAAGACTTAATTCCCAAACATGCTACGATACTAATTTCCAAACTAGGCTAGAATTAGTCGGGAATTATGCACAACGTACAAACAATTATCGCCACAAAGATGCTGACTCATGCAGTTCTCCTTTCCAAGAATTTGTAACTGCGTTTTATAATGTAAAACCTATTTAATCCATTGAGGGGATAAGAGAATCGCTGCTGCTGCAACTGCGAAGACTGTTATAACTATAGCATCCATTTTACTTACTTTAAAAAAGTTATACGCTATGATACATAATGGTATAAGAAGACCAACGATAATTCCTATTTTATCATTTAATTTCATATCATTGAATGTATCTAATGAAGGACTTTTTACTAACACTGAATAAGCAGTAAATGCTAGAATTGCATATATACAAATTATGTTTACTTCAGATGCTATAATTGTATTTAATAAAAGGTCTAATGTTTCTGATTTTTTCATATATGCTATAATAACTGGTATAATTAAGACTAACATTAGTATACCCCATTTTAATATAGAATCATTAAAATTCTGTGATTTATTTATTGATAAAGCAGCAAATGCTCCTAGTACACCAGTTACTGCAATAATTAGAAATAATTGTAAAATAGGTATTTGCGTAGAGCTTCTTGAGCCAGTTGCTGATACTGAACTGGATGTACCAAATTTACCTAGTTTACCTAGTTTACTAGCTCCAAGTCCAGCACTACCCAGTAATGCGGCAGCTGTACCCATCATAGCAGCTTGTTTCGCTTTGTCTTTTATACCCGATAGTTTTCCTTTTACTTTGTCTTTTAAACCTGATGCTTTGTCTTTTAGTTTTCCAAAGCCTGATTTTGCCGCCTTTAGTGGATTTGGGGTTGCTTTTTTTAATTTATTAAATATACCTCCACCTTCTTCTTCAATATTCATCTACTAGTATTCAAGATTCTTCAACAATCAAACAAGGCTTTACTTTTTTGAATCTCGGCTCAGCAACCACAAAATCATTATTACGCGCTTTCTCCACATCTTCCCAAAACTTTGTTTGTGCTTCCAAAGTTCCTTCAAACCATTTGGTATCACGTTTCACAAGAACAGTATGAACTTTTACAATTGAATATTCAATTGTTTCTAACAAAGTGTAATCAGTCAAACTATCTCTTTGCTCTTCACTGTAGGCATAGATACAGTTTCCATCCTTTTCCATTAAATATACAAATCCTCTTTGAAGACTATTTCCGCTTAAGTCCGGGTTCATATTTTTAGGAGTCTTCGAAAGAATTTCTACTTCCGCATATTCACATTCAAATAGATTTGTTACTTCTAATTGAATTTGCATCTGGACCCAATAATCAAATGGCACTGCGCCACCAATCTTTCGTGAATAAGGACATTTAATTTCAACGAGTCGTCCATATTTATCCGATTCTTCAGTTACGATTATCCCATCCGGACTAGCCCCAAGATGATTCTGAGTTTCGTGTTTCAAACGGCCACAATCATATATTTTACAACTCCATGTATTCTCCAAATACTGCTTTACAATTGGCTCAAATCGAACGCCCCAATCCATAGGCGACATAAATGATGTTAGTAACGCTTTATTACTATCACGCTTTTCGGGATTAACTTTGGATACTACAAGATTTCCTCGAGCTCTTTCACTATCAAAGAGTTTTGAAAACTCACTCGCTGTTAGCATAACTTTCATATCTTCATACCATTGACTTGTGCGCTGCTCAACTTGGTGTCTAGCATAGATTTTATTAACTCTTAATTTTAAATCCTCTTTATTTATATTCATAGAAGAATGTTTATGAAACATATCATACATACTAAATAACAAACTTTCTACATTCTTTGCCTTATCAATGCTTCGTTCATCAAATTCAGAATCTTTTAACACTTGTTTTAAAGAACTATGGTATGTTTCTTGCCATGCAAGCATTTTATTTTCGTGAGAAGGATATTGAATATATTGTTCTTGTATTCTCGCTAAATCACTTACTATAACAAACATATTAGAATAGGATTTCATCATGTTTGGTATTCAACTTTACTAATAATATACGCATAATTTTTTTAAACCTATTCAGCATTTGAAACAACAGTTGTCAAAGGCTCTGGTACAGTTGCCTTTCTTCGCATTGTTACAGTATTACGGATAGGTTTATCAAGTAACTGAAAGATATATGAGCCATCCGCTTTCTGATGCATCACTAGACTCTTAATTTCTAGTATTTTTTCAGCATCCACATCATATACTACAGAATTCTTTGAATTGAGTTGTTTCTTATCAAGAGATTTTGTAAGAAGTTGAAGAAGTCCAGTACTTTCAGATTCCTGTAATCCCTTAGAATCTTTCATTGATTCGGTAAATAGACGAAGACGATTAAGACGCATTCCTCGTTCAAGACGATGCCACGGCTTCTTGAAAGCAACCTCAGACTCTTTTTGTAATAGCTCTTGAAGTCCTTGATTTAACGAATAGTCCTTGAATATTGATGAGCCGCTTAAATCGTATTGTTTTCTTAGGGTTTTATTCCTATTCATCTATTATATATATACTACTGACTAATTCTTAAGGCAGCCAGTTAAAATATCCTTTAAAATCGGCTGAATAAATTCTGGATTTGTAGAATTTATATGGAGAAAATCTTCATCATAATTTCCTATTAAAATAAATTTACGCCAACATTCAGCATCAGAATTCTCAAAATAAGAATAGAAATCTTGTAGAGTTGTTTTTTTCGAATCAACTTCAATATAGCAATTATCACATATAGTTTTTATATTTGTATAATAAATACCATTGAGATTACAAAAGTCTATTACTTCATTTTGCTCCATTTGTAAAAATAAGTTTCCACGGTTTAGAAATACATTAAAAATATGTGTTGGATATACTGAATCTGATTTTTTATAAATATAAGGGATTAAAAACATCTGGTTATATTAACTAAGACTCTTTTAGATGGATCCAACATTTCAATATGCTGGAAAGGTTCGCATTCCTCCAAAACAATTTCAACTTCGTGCACGCATTGAAACAGTGACACGTGATACAGTAAATGCGAAACAAGTAGAGCATTGGCAATCAGATACCCCAGATTATACTCAGAATTATCCTAAATTACAAAAATCACCAAATCAACTTATACCAGATAGTTTTAGCATTGAAAAAGGCTATTCCGAACCAAACTATAAAATTAACAATATTGTTTATAATGATATGGCACCTATAAATACACGTACGGATGCTCGTGATTATAAACAGAGCCAACCTTTCGTTGCTGGAGGACCAGATTTAGCATACAATCCATATTTTGATAGATATGATCCAGTTCGTGATCCACGAAATGCCATTCGTGAATTACGCTCTGCGGTGTATGAAGATAAAGGAACAGCGCGAGGTATTCATGAATCTCAAAAGATGTTAAAAAGACAATACGAAAATAGATGGGTTGCTGAAGAATTAATTGATGATGATGTAATGGACACTTATTTACGATATGAAATAGCAACCGCTGGTAATTCTAATATAAGTTCAAAAGATGGGTTTTTTGAAGTAGAAGAAAAAAAGTTTTTTGAGTAAAACGAATGGTTTCTTAGTCGAAACTTACCTCAATCGCTGTAAAATGTTTCTGCATTTGTTTCGATGAAACATTCTCAGAAATAATCACCTTTCGTCGCGTAATCCTCTTTCCAGTTAGATTCGGCTTCAGCTCTGTTTTACGAATTTTCTGTAACTCTCGAGCAGATTCATTCATCTCCTTTTCAATTGTTACTAGATTTAATTTAATATAATCTATAACACCTTTTTCAATCGCCCAACGGAAAAAGTTTAGTTTTCCTACAGTTGTAATAAACGCAGGGATATTTGTTAATTGAAAAAGAATTCGTTCGCGACGACAAAAAGGGTCAAATAGTTTCTTGCTATATGCCTTAAGTTGATTCTTATAGTCAATATAGACAAAGAAGTCCTGACCTTTGTGAATGTAAGAGATATTGTGATACTTAGAATAGTTTGTAACAAACCAATCAATTAAACGTAAACTCATTACAGACTCTCCTTCAAGAATTTGTAGAATCTCTACTAAATCACTACGAGTCGAATAAAATTGTTGTAGACTTTGAATAATTAATTCTTGCTTACATACAATTTTACGTTTACGAGTTTGAGGGTCTGGCGACACATATAACTCAACATCATTTCTAGTAACTGCTGAAGTGGCGTAATCCATTTATCTAAAAAATGTTCTAAATATTAGTTTAAGCCTATAACAGGATGGCAGATGAAAGTATATTATCTGGTGGTATTAGTAATTCAGTAGCAGAAGCACCAATTCTTCCAGTACAAGGTGGCGGTGGTCTCATAGACATTAGTGATACTGATGGCGGTATAGGTGAAATAAAGGTTGTGGAAGGTGGTGGAGAACCTATATCAAGTGTAAAAATTATTAAGCATTATAATTTACTGGATACAGCCCAATATAATGAATTTGTAAAAAAGTTTACTCCTACTACCAAGATAGATAACGCTATAAAAAATATTAAAATACCAGATGAGAAAATACTTCATTATGGTGCTAAAGGAGATATAAATGTATTAAATTCAAAAAATACGACAAGTCTTATACAAATTAAAATAATTCCTCTAACAACAAAACAACTAATTATCTTACCGCCATTTACAACTCCAGAAGAATATATTAATCAGTTTATGTTTTTACTAGCAAATAACTTTATGGAAATAGATTTAAAAAAAAATTTTATTATTCGTAAAAATATATTTGTTATCAGTTTAGAACCTTTCAAAAATGAACCATTAATTAATTTTTTTTATCATAAATTAAAGGTAACAAATACAAAATCATATTATGTTGTAGGAAACCCATTTTCTGCATTTGTATATCCTAAAGATAAAGGTATTCTTGTTTCTAAACAAGGATTTAAACTCCCCAAGCCTATTAAAGCTCAAGATTTAGAGCCTATTAATTTTGAGGTCATCAATGAATATAATATTAAATCAATGAAATACAAGGGGAATTCTAGTGCGACATATACCATAGATACTATTACAGACGGTGAAGATACAGAACAACCTACAAGCTATGAATTTACATTAAAAACGCATATAGCCATTATATCTTTAATTGATGAAGATATACATACTATTAATGTTGATTTACAAGGTAATAAATATAGAATACGGATACCTTTGATAAATAATAAAACTGATAAAATATATCACGCTTGGGAAAATAATAAATATAGTAAAGATGAAGAGAAATTAATTAAAGATTTACATTTAAATCGCGAAGATGGTATACCCGCGTTTTTATTTACGTTAGCATATTTTAAATGTTTTGATGATGTTTCATTATTAACAAAAGCAGAATGTAGCTCTATGAAAACTACATTAGATAAATTATATAAAAGAGCGCTTGATAAGGCTACTGAAGAGGCTGACTCTGATTCTGAGAATAAAGAAGGACAACGGCAAGGAGGAGATGAAAGTGGTATAATAAGTAGTTCATGTAGAAATATTAAGTCTGATAATATTTCTAAAGTGTTATGCACAATCACCTACAAAAAAGATAATAAGATAATGACTAAAGACATTGAACTAGATGATTCTTATATAGATTTCATTGGTACTGATAAACAAACGGAGATGGAAGAGGCTGCTAGAAAAAAGTTTCTTGAAAGTAATTAGGTGAAATGTTAAGTAGAAAATTAATAGGTGGAAAAGGCAAAGGAGGTAAGGCTGCTAAACCTAAACCACATTCTTCAAAATCGGGTACAAAGAAAAACCCTCCAAAGAAAACCCCTCCAAAGAAAAACCCTACAAAGAAAAACCCTCCAAAGAAAAAACCTCCAAAGAAAAAACCTCCAAAGAAAAACCCTCCAAAGAAAAAGCCTACAAAGAAAAACCCTCCAAAGAAAAAGCCTCCAAAGAAAAAGCCTACAAAGGGTGATGGTAAGGGCTCTGGTAGCCCTAGTTTATCTGGATTAGCAGGTCTAGTTCCTCCAAGGAGTGGAAATAGTTCTGGAAATGGAAATGGCTCTGGTAATGGAAATGGCTCTGGTAATGGAAATGGTCCCGAGAATGGTCCTGTAAATACAAATGGAAATGGTATTCCTAATAACCAGAATAATAATAATGATGGAAATGGAATTCCTAATAATCAAGAATTAAATACAAATGGAAATGGTATTCCTAATAACCAGAATAATAATAATGATGGAAATGGTATTCCCAATAGTAAAAATAAAAATAATAATGGAAATGGTATTCCAAATAATCAAGAAAAAAATACAAATGGAAATGGTATTCCTAATAACCAAAATAATAATAATGATGGAAATGGTATTCCCAATAGTATAAATAAAAATAATAATGGAAATGGTATTCCGGATGCTCAAGAAAAAAGCTCTAGACGTAAAACTTCGAAAGGTAAAGCTGTAGCATTGGGAGTTGGTGCAACAGCAGCAGTCGGCCTTGGTGCAACAGCATTGGCTAGAAGAAAATCTAAAAAAGCGCAACGAATTGTAAATAGAAGAAGCACAGGAAATCTTTTTAACTCAACGGGTCAACAAGACTATAGCATTATTCCAAAAAAAATGGGACATAATATCCTTTCTCCCGGTGCCATTGTAGAAATTGATTTTAAAGATTTAAATAAAAGTGTAGCATTAACACCATTTGTTACTACGATTATTGGTAAAGATGCAAAATCAAGAGTTACAATTGGTCAATTTGTAGCACATGGCCCCGAAGGTCGTGGATTAATAGCATATGAAGTATATGGTATAAGTGCGGATGATGTTAATGATACAGTTGAAAAATATAGAGAATGGAGTGAAAAAAATAATTCACCAATCGGCAAATTCTACAAAGCATCTACCGATTTGGAAGATATGTCTTCAAAATATATAATAACACTAGAAGCGAAACAAATAGAGTTAGAACAATCATTATCATTATCAGATTTTACCGATGAAGATAGGGTGAATGCTGAAGAATTACTTAAGACAATTAAAACAGCAAAAGCAAAAGCGGTTGATGATTTAGCTAACCTTATAGAATCTAAAAAAGTACTACAGTAATAGTAGATAATGGAAACTCAAAATAAAGAGTTAACAAAAAAAGTATTAAATGCTCTTGACCCAAAATATATTTTGAGTCAAGACCAACAAAGTAAAATTACATCTGTTTTTAGAAGTTTTAGAGAACGTAGTGAAAAATCTAAGAAAAATACCATGGATTTAGCACGTGCTGGAATAAAGCATGTTACAAGTCTTGAAAAAGGAAAGCAACTTTTTCAAAAAGGGAAAGAATGGATGGGAAAACAAGCAATTTTTAATCCAAAAGCTACAATGAAAAAATTTAAGAATCCATTTAAACGAAAGCAACCTGGCGGAACAAGAAAACTCTCTAACACTTCAGCAAACTTAATGAGAAAATAACAAATATACCAGTACCAACAAAAGCAAGAATTTCTTGTTGATTATTTGGTTTATAGTTATATTGTTTTTCTAGTTCATCTAAACGTTTCATTAATTCATCAATCTTTTTTTGCAATGCGTTATCTTTTTTCAAATCATCTTTTAATTCTCTTGGTGGCATTTCGGATTTAACAGTATTCCATATAGGATATGTTCCACCTGGTGTAGGTAAACTATCAAAGTACGCGGTATTCGCAGTCGATGGTGTTATAGGTTTCCACGTATCACTTATCGACGGTGTTGGTAAAACGCTACCACTCGCCTTATCGAAAGCAGTAGTATCATCAATTTTACTAAAACTACTTGTAAAACCCTCATTAATATCGTCATCTTCCCCTTTTAAGAAATATGATGGCAGTTTAGGGCCTAACTCTGTAGGAATCGTTGGTGTTGGGGTATTTGTAATATTTTCAAAGGCTTCCGAATACTCTTTTGCCGCCGGACAGTTTGCATCAATCGCCTGAGGATTGAAAGTAGGGTCTACGCTTTTAAAGTAATCCCTATTTTTCTTTATCTTCTTACGTTCATGTTTATGGGCTTTTTCAGTTCCAACATTGTCTTTACATCCAATTGTTTCGCCTTTAAAGGCATCTTCTAAAAGACAATAGTCCATTGCCGCTCCTGAGAAAAATAGAGAAATCTTATTACAATAAGTTCTCCCTGAAAGTAGAATGGTCGCTTCAATCAAAACCCATGTTTCTGAATTATATACTAAGTTTATGACCCCAATCCATATTGTATTATATGTTATATTAATGACATCAATTGTTTATGTAAATCAAATACCCGACAGATATAAGTATTATGGTAACAACGTTTTACTTAGAGTAATACTCTTTGGAACTGCTTTAGCAATTTGTGAATATGTGTCGTATGTACACGCATTACTATTTGCAATGTTTGTAGTCTTATATGTAAGTTTTACTCCCGGTTTTAAAGAAGCATTTCAAAATCAAACCAAAAAAACAGTTGACTGTAGTCGTCCATGGTGGGATGAAATTATATTAGGTGTTTGTGAATCAGAAGTAGATAGTGAAAATGTTACAACACTTGCTCCAGGCACATAAAAGATATAAATATTAGATGGATATTGAATTAGCAGCAAGATTTTTCTTTACAGTATTTTTCTTTGGATGGAATGTTGTGGAAGGTTTTAAAATAGACACACATTATCCTCATAAATTAGTTGTACTATATTTTTACCCAGTGTGGAGATTATTATTATTAAGTGTTTTTGTAGCCGGTAGTTTATGGTGCCAGAGTTTATCAATAATGATGGGATTTGCTTTATTCTTTTATTTTTTGGATTTACAACTTTTACTTTACAAAGAAATATAACATAAGTTTTTATTAGATGTCTTTTCCATTTCCTACACAACAAACAATAACAGAAAATCCAATTGAAGCCATAATAGGATCCTTAAACTCAAATCCATATTTTATTGGTTCAATGATGTTATTATTAAATTTAGGCGGTAGACATTTAGCAACTGGATTAACTCCGGAGCAAGATAAATTCTTTCAAGAACCATGGTTTCGCCGTTTATTAATTTTTGTCGTATTTTTTATTGGTACTCGTAATATTATATCTTCCGCTTTTATGGCTATAATTTTTATTATATTAGTTGGCTATTTATTCAATGATACAAGCGCATTATATTTATTCAAACCATCTATCGAAGATAAAAAGGTTGAAGAAGTAAAAAAACATACAACTGCTCCAGTCTATACTGGATTAACACCAGAAGAAACTGACATTCATAAAAGATTAACTGAAAAAATTGAGCGTACAAGAAAAGAAGAAGAAGTCAAGGCTCCAATTGGTCAAAATTTACAAAATCAAATTACTATGACATACTCCAATGTGATGGGACGTTTCTAAACACTCAAGCTAATTTCATTACCTACTGGCACACGACGACGGCGGCCTCCACCGCGTCCTGTTCTTCCTGATGTTTGAGACATAACCTCCTCCGAATGCACACTCTGTAACTCTACCGCGGCCGCAACAGCAGGCTGATTCATAGAAGATACAGATTCGGGCATCATATATACATCATTCTTACGAGCATCCTCAAATGTTTTCAGAATATCATCAACGCCGGTCGGTCCTTTCATTTCACGACGAATATTCTGGGAAGGGCCTTCTGATGCAGCAATGTTCTGAGGAGAGTTGGGTGGCGCATTAAACATTTGTTGAGACGCTTGTGTTGGAACTGCCGCGGCAGACTGGCCACGGCCAGAATTCATTGCCATATTCATGAAGTTGCCAAAGCCAGGGCCAGCAGCAGAAGCGGCAGCACCAGCAACCTGACGAGCAATCTCAGGATTATTACGTAAAACATCGTCTACATTTGGCATGCGAGAACGTAAGAAGGTATTACCGACGTGGCACATAAATCCAGAGCCCGCTAGCGTCATCATTAGACGGGCCTCAGGGGGCATCTTTCCACGCTCCTTGTACTTGTCATAGAGCTCCTCAAAGATATCATCGAAATCCTCTACGTTCTCGTGAACTGACTCACTCCAACCATCGAGTTTCAGCTCAAAAGGGTCAAACTTACCATTTGCCCATTCTAGACCTGTAACAATACCCATGAGCGCTTGGCGCTGGAAACGAAGACTGGCCTCTAAATTGCGAGCATCAAGAAGTCTGTTATACTCATCACGCACCTCATCAAGAGAATTATCCATGGTATAACGACGAGATACTGTGAATCCCTTTTGCTCTAGACGCTGTAGCTTGTTAATATATTCCATCTTTTCCTTTTTCTCGTTTTCGTTTATTACACGAGATGTAGGCTGCTCAAGATGAATCGCCGATGAAGAAGATGTTTGCATATTTGAATAATCATTTGAACTCTCCTTTCGAATTTCAGCACTGAATGGAGGCATGCTCATATCATTAATTGAAATGGAAGGCCCGGAATCAAAAGTAGTTACATCAACTTCCGATAACCCACCACTTGATGACCTATTATTAGAAGGTTCAGATGTCATCTTTAGATTTGTAAGCATATTTAGACCAAGAGAATCATTAATATCATTTAGCTCAATAACATTACCTAAATCATTTGAAATAGAAATATCATTATTCGAGCTGAATCTGGTACCCGTGTCACCACCAATATTCATTGAACGAACTTCATTCTCCATGTCTCGTAGTGTGACGCTCATTCTTCTTGAATTGTGGCCTTTCTTTTTATATAGGTTATTTCCGCATTAAGCCGGAATAGTTTTAAAACGATGCGTCAAGACACATTGAAAGAGCATCAGATAAATCGGCTTTTTTAATAGAATTTTCAAACATCTTTACTAACAGGGAATCTTGGGGATTTTTCTTTAAGAATTCAGTTGCTCGTTCAATGGATGCTTTCTTACGGTCTTTATATCCGGCTTCACCAGATTCTTTATCTTTTACCTTTTTGAGAGCATGAATCAAATGCATTTTGGGCGGAGTGGGTTGAAGTATATCACGTAGTGTAGCATATAGCAATACTTGAACTGTTTTCATTGTCGGATTAATTAATACTGGCTGATTTTCTAATCCGATATGATTTGCTTTCGAAAAATATTCTTTATTATCAATTACAAATTTTCTTATAGAATCGTGAAGAGCTTCAATATTAAATGCTTTTTTAATTGCTTTTTTCTTATCAATTGGTAAACAATAATTCTTTTTAATATATTCTAATAATTCTTCTTTCTTTCCAGTTTGTTTAGTAATTTCTTTTAATACAGAAACACTTGGCATCTTTTTTATAACGTTACCAGATAAATCTTTAAAAATAGGTTTTACAGTATGTTTAGTACAATAGAATGTATCATCATTTGTATAAACTGCGTTTTTATTACACGAACTAGAACATTTGTATAATTCTTTTACATCAGCAACGTCGCCATCATTAATTAAATCATAATTCTGCCAACCCAAAATCTTTTTGTTGTCAGAATTATATGAGCACCATGCGAGATTTTTAATCCCGATATCGAAGCATATAACAATCATTATTTAATACTCTTGTTTTTTATTTAGGTGATACACATTTTGAATATTACTATACGTTCCACGAGGGGTATTGCGACCACCTTCATAATGCTTTGTAAGTCTAGCATTCTGTGGCTTATCTTCAACTGTAGTCTGGGCAAATGTTCCAAAAAGATTTGGCGTAGTATTATTTACACGTTCAACACCAATACCAAGAGGATGATTTGTTGGTTTTAAAGTTGATTCATATTTCTCTGTTGTTAAAAGCTGTGCTGGAGGAGGTATTACACTCGAATCTAGATTCTTTGTAACAGGGAATTGGTTATGGCGAGAAAATTCTATAACCTTTTCACCATTGTGCTGTAACCAAGATTTTGTAGGAAACTGTTGTCCAGTAGGGATATTTTTGCTACAGTGATTTTCATAGTCTGTCGCCAATCTGCCATCTGACATTTGAGCAACCCATCCTTCATAACGATTGTCAGGGGCAGAATCATTTGGAATTGAAAATTGTTTCGCATTTACACTTACATTTTTGTAGTTTGCATAAGGATTTGGGCTTGTAATTTTTCTAAATTGATTCCTATCCATTGTCTCTAGTGCCTAGTGCGAAATTTATAAAGTAACTTCATTACTCATGTCCTCAGAGCTTTTTATTAATTGAAGTAACTTTTCACGACCGGGTCTATTACTAATGCGAATACCCTTTTTCTTAGCAACCTCTGTAAGTTCCTCCTTTGTCATCGCCTCATAATTGACCGATAATTTGGGTAGAGTTTCATTTAGAACTTCGCTTAGAGCTTCATAACCAGATACTTCATTTCCAGACAGCTCAGTTACTTCATTATTGCTAATATCAGTATTACTGTGGGCCTCTTCGAGAACATTGCTATATATCTCTTCATCAGATGGCTGCTTCTCTAGAATTTCAAATTCGTATGTTGGTTGAGATGAACCGGTAGAAACATTATGGAAAGTCATACTCGGAGGAACGTGTGGTAATACATGAATTGGCTGCTGCTCTTGGTTCATTTTAATATCAATTAAAATATTTTCGACAAGACCCACACGTTTCTCGACATAAGATACACGTGAATATACATAAAAGAATAAAGCACCGAATACAAGTGTAAGAAGTAGCCCAATGGTTAAAGATTCACTTAGAAAACTCATTCTTTTTAGTAAATATAAATATAGAAAACTATTGATCCGCAGAATCATACACTTTAGCCCATATTTCTGTTACACTGCTTTCTTTACAAATACCTTCTGAAAGTTTATAGTCGTAGATTAATATATTTTCTTCTCGGTGCGCTTTTACACATACTTTCTTTACAAAAGAAGGCGAGTTTTCAATGATTTCAAATACATGTGTGCTAATAATACTGGCAATATGATTATATGTATATAATTTAGTTAAAAACTCATTTGCAGTTCGTATTCCATCGGGAGGATTCGTAGAGTGAAATATTTCATCAAATATTACTAAACCTTTATAAGCAGGATTGTTATAATATAATACATCACGAGCAAAACATACTTCTTTTTCAAATAGTGACTTTTGACCTGGAATATCTTGAATGTGTAATCCTGAAAATATATAATCAAATGGACTATAGTCAATTGAATCACCAATCGCATATCCAAACCCTTGTGAAAATAATACTGTTTGTAAAAGTCCTCTTAAAAAAGAAGATTTACCACCACCATTCGGGCCGCTTAATAAAAAGTGTTTTGAATCAGAATTAATATAAAAATCTGAGCCAACTCTTTTCTCTTTACTCAAGTTAATATCATAACAATTTACTATTTTCAAAAATGGTTCTGTAGAAGAATATAAATTTACTTTCTTAAAATCATTGTCTTTTGATATTTTATATAAAACTTCAAATAAAGCAATATTTTTAGATACAAGTGTTAAATATATAGGATTTTCTAGTACATATGAAAAGTTCTTTCTATAATCCATTGAATTACAAAATGTATCGAGCGCATCAAGAACTTTAAAATCAATATTATTTATATCGAGTATTGTTTTTAAATTTGTTATATGCATAGAATAATCGTAGAGATATTTACCAAGGTCGTTTATAGTTGTGTTAATTTTATTTAAATGTAAAGCATTTTGAATAGGTTGATACATTGATTGAGCAAACGTAAAAACAGCAAAGGCGTTTTGAAGAAGTTTTTCTAACGAAGTGTTATCAAACGAAAAAGACCACATTTTTCCCATAATTGTTTGATACATCTCATAACTCATTGGCATATTCCATACATATTTAATAATTAAATATGGTAAAAAGTACATTAATACGGGTAATACGACAGAAATAATAGGTATAAAATATATTTTTATGTAGGAAATAATTAAAAGTAAAAATGGAAATGTATTAAATACTTTCAGTTCACTGTGTTGAAAAATAAGTTGACCAAATGTATCTTCTTCCAGATTTTCTAAACTATTTTTTCCTTCATAAAAAAACTCTAGATTCTTTTCACATTCTATGATGCTTTTTAAAGCATTATCAATCTTTTCAACATCTGTTTGACTTAACTTTCTTAATTTAGATATAACATTTTGATTGTTATTAAGTGTTTTTATACAAGGAAAAGAACTATTTTTTGTTAATAGATTTTCAACTACATTTTTAGCATAAAATGTTTGTAAATTTAAAATAGTATTAATGTTATTTAGTCCAGAATCATTTAAAATACTCATAATAATTAAAAATATTTATAAATATCCTTTATAACCGCTGCTCTCTTCTTTTTCTCTTAGATCCGGGATATGGTCTAAACCATGAACGTATTATACATATAGGTAAAATTATGAATCACTCTAAAAAGGGTATTTTTAACGAGTTACTTTCGTACGAGCTTACAATTCAGAGACCATCCGAAGAAACTGTAAAGAAAATTCAGAATCTATCTGGATTATTGGATTCAAACCCTGTTTCTCCGAATTGGAGAAATGTAGATAAGAAGCCTGAATTGTATATTCAACGAAGAGGTTTCCGAAATGACTCATTTCAAAGTCTACCTTCTTTGTCATCTCCTATTAAAAAAATTGCTTCTTCTGATTCAATTACAAATATAAATCGTAGTGCATCTCCCCAAGTGAAACCAGCCCAAACAACTCCGACTTTTACAAAATATGTAAGTAAATATAAAAATAGTGAAGCGCAAGTAAAGGATACAATTTTAAATACTATTATTCTTTCAAAACTAAATAAATTTAGTACTTCGACCTACGACGAGATTCGAGAATTTCTATATCAAATTCTTGGAAATAGCAATGAAGTATCTGGTTCTGAGAAAGACAATATTGAAGATTTTGTTAAAGAATTCATGAATATGGTATTTAAAAAAGCAGCAAGTGAAGAAATCTTTTGTCCTCTTTATGCGAAACTTCTAGGAGAAATCTCAAAGGATTTTCCAATTATTATTGACGAAATGAATAAACTTCATGAAAATTATTTGGCAATTTTTGAAGAATGTGATGATGAAAGTAAAATGGATTATGATGCTTTTGTTCTTAAGAATCGCGAGAAGAAATACAGACAAGGGTATAGCCAGTTTTTATCAGAGCTTACATCATTACGAATTTTATCTTCCAGTAAATTAATTACTATTTATAATAAAATTATTCAACAACTACTAATTCAAGGGAAACTAGAAAATAAAACAGTATTAAATGATGAATATATTGATTGTTTACTAAGGATTACAAAAGTGCTACGGCATAGAAAGGAGGATTTTTTTGTTGAGATTCGCAAGAATTTACTAGTGCCTGTAAATGATGTTGTTGACAATATTCAAAATAACAAAGAGATATATAAAAGTATTTCTATTAAATCCAAATTTCTCTTGTTAAATATTCAAGATTATTTAAAAGGTATTTAATAGATGGTGAAATCAAGAAGACTTATAAAAAGAACTCTAAAGACAAAAAGAGTAAAAAGAGGTGGACGCAAGAATGAAAATTATAACCCGATTGCTGTGACCCAAATGCAAGGTGGTCAGACTGTTGCACCAAGACCGGCACCAGCGAGCGGATTAAATATTTATACTATTGACATTGTATCATTACGCGATTCTTTACAGTCATTTGGTGATGCTGTTTATGCTTTTAAAGAGACCGCTAGAACGGATGCTGATACCTTTAATACAGGTTACACCCCTAATGTAGCCAACCCGCTAAGTATTCCAACAACTGGTGTAACACCAGGTACATTATATGCTCTTTTTTTAGAACAAAAAAGAACATCAAATGATTTAACGACTGCTGCAAATAATGTGTATAATGCATTTTACAATACAAGTACTGCAGCAGCGAATGGTATTCCACCGGGTGGAATCTATAAAGCAATATATGGGAGTACCGCCATATTTGTTCCAACACCGATACCAGCACCAGCACCAGCAGGAGCAACAGTAGTAGCAGCAGCACCAGCAGCAGTTTCTAATGGCAATACAGTAAGTATAACAAGTGAGGCAAATCTTCGTTCAGCATTACAGGCTTTTGGTGATAAAATAGCTTCTTTTAAAGTTGCTTCACAAGCTCAAGTTAATCAAGTTAATTCTCCCGATCTTAGTTCTTTTCCGGCAAGAACAGAGACAGGTCCGGCATATTCTGCGTTTTTAGCCCAGCAGACAGCCGCGAACGATTTGGTTAGTGCATCAGATTCTGTAATGACAGCATTTGTAGGTAGCCCATCTATAGTGTTCCCTGGTACCGGAGGTACTACTACATTTGATGGAGTGAATGGAACTCGTGGATTGTATAGAGCAATTCTGGGTAATACTGAGAACTTTACTCCTACTGCCCCAGCCCCGGGTCCATAAAAAATATAAAATATATATAGAATGCCCAGACGCACAAGAAGCCGCAGCAGCAGAAGCATGCCTTTATTATCCAGACTATTTTACCCCGTAAGAGCCGTTATTGGGGCTACCGGCAATTCAGTGCGTAGTGTTAGCCGTACTGCAGGTAATATTGCCGGCAAGACTGTAAACACAGTCGGTAAAGTCGGTTCCCGTTTCGCCAAGGCGGGTAATAACTCCATCCGCGCTTTAACAGCGCGTAAGAGCGGACGTAAGGCCAGTCGCAAGTCCAGTCGTAAGACCAATAAGAACCGTAAGGCTAACATGCGCCATTAAATATAATGCTATAAACATATAAAATTGATAAAAAATATTTTTGAATTTATTCTTAGAAAATAATGAATTCAAAAATCCAACGCGAAGGCAGAATGGCTGGCAAGGCGAAGAATTCCAAGAACCCCCAAAAAAAGAAAACACCCCGAAAGAAAATTCTCGCCCCTAAAAAGTCCATTCCTCATAATAAAGATGATGATGATGATAGTATCGATAGTTATGGAAATATTCGTGATTTAATTGACTATGATGAAGATAATACATCTGCGTCTTCTGCGTCAGATTCAGATATAGATGAAAAACCTAGAAAACCAGAGCAGAGAAAGGCTGCTAAGAAAGCAACAAAGAAAATTAAAAAAGTAATTGAAGAGGAAGAAGAAGAATCTGAAGACGAAGATTATGAAGAGGAAGATATTGTTGAAGAAGAAGATGAAGATATGGTCGAAGAAGAGGAAGAAGAAAAACTTCCTGGCATTCGTATTAGTCTAGGTTCATTTGGAATGGAAGATCCAATGGGGCGTTTAATTCCAAAACGTCACAATCTTAAAAAAGAATCGGAACAAGTAAATAAGTTTGTAAAACTTATTACAAAACCAAATGAACAAAATACAATTGATGACCAAATTGACCAATTCAAAGGGCTTGCGTCGGATAAACAAAATCAAATGATTACTGCTCTTGAACGTAAACCAGTAAATTCTCAACAATCTCTCATGTTTAAAATTCTTACAATGAATCTACCACCTGATATACAAGCAATGGTTCTTGCAAAGTACAATAGTCTTCAAATGATGGAGCCTAGCAGCAGTGAATATTATAAGATTCGCGCATGGCTAGAAAAATTAACAAGTGTTCCAATTGGTATTTACAAAGAACTACCCGCTAAGATTGAAGACGGTCAAGAGATTTGTGGCAATTTCATGATGCGTGCGCAGAAGTGTCTAGCAGATGCGATTTATGGCCAAGAAGAAGCAAAAATGCAGATTCTACAATTTATTGCTACAAAGATGGCAAATCCAAGTGGGCGTGGATTGTCATTATTACTGTCGGGGCCAGCCGGGATTGGAAAAACCTCGCTTATTAAGAATGGCATCGCAAAAGCTCTTGACTGGCCTTTCCAGTTTATCAGTCTAGGTGGTGATAGTGATTCTACTACATACACCGGCCATCAGCTTGTATATGAAGGCAGTCATTGTGGTAAGATTGTAAATTCACTTGTTACTGCAAAAAGTATGTCCATGATTCTTATGTTTGATGAACTAGATAAGATTTCAAATACGCCAAAAGGTGAAGAAGTACAAAATCTATTAATTCATTTAACGGATTCCGTACAGAATAGTGATTTTGAAGATAAGTATTTGAGCGGAATTCCAATTGATTTATCAAAAGTATTATTTGCTTTCTCCGGCAATGATTTGAATAAGATTGATAAGATTCTTCTAGACCGCATGATTGTGATTCAACTTCAAGGATATAATCTAAAAGATAAGTTGGTAATTGCTGAGAAATTCTTAGTATCCAATGCTCTAAAAGAAGTACATTTAGATGAAAAAGTTTCATTCTCAAAAGAGGTTGTTCAATATATTCTTGAAACATATGCGAAAGATGAACCCGGCGTGCGTGAATTCAAGCGTTGTATTGAGCAAGTTGTTCAGAAAATTAATATGCTAAGAATCTTCAATTCAAAGGATATGCCTTTCCATATTCCGAACTTTAGTTTGCCATTTGTATTAAAAAAAGAACATGTAGATTTGTTCTTGAAAAAGAAAGATTCTAAGGACCAATCCTTTATGGCAATGTATACTTAGGTTACTTTACTTGTCCCAGCGTCTACCACAATGAGGATTATGTCCTCCATTACAATAACTTTCTTCTGAAAACCCAGATTCTTCTTTACAACAAAATGGAGTATGATTATCTTTGGCATTTACTAGCTTCTGACCTGTCTTCACATCAATATATTGACTACAATATTTTTTTCCACACACCCAGCACCATGAACGGCCACAGCCAGCGCCCATAACAAATCCATGACGGGTATCAAGACCACATGCAAAAATATAATCACACGCAGCATCTTTCAAACACCAACGAGCACACCATGGACATTGTTTAGCGTCTGTCGAGCCATCCTCTTTTACCATCTGGTTTAAATATATTAACATATTTAAACCTTAAGAATGCGAGTAGTCCTTGGAGGAATTATAAAAAATATAGAAGCAAATATTAATACAATATTTACTTTTATACATTTATTAAAGATTGAGTTACCAACTCTAGAAGTATGTTTATATGAAAATAATAGTACAGATAAAACAAAAAGTTTTTCAGAATTAAAATCTGTATGGGATTATTTAGATATAAAATTTGAAAATTATGATGAAGAGTTTTTTATCAAAAATTTTCCAGCGCGAACATATGATAACAAAGGGTGTAGAATTGATAAAATTGCCTTCGCTCGTAATAAGTTGTTAGAAATGATAGAAGAAAAAAATCTTACAGAAAATGATTTTGTAATTATGATTGATTTAGATATAAATAATATGCCAGATGTAAAGGTTATAGCTCATACTATATCTAAATGGCCAAAAGGTATCCATGTGTTATTTGCAAATGGTATACAACAGAATGGCCATTATTATGATGGGTACGAATTTAGAAGTGATAGTCTACCATATGGGCCAGAGATTTTAGGAGAAACATTCTGGTCAGATGCTCATATGGCAAATATACAACATAAATATGAACCAAATGAAGGATTAATACCTGTTATTAGCGCATTTGGAGGTTTAGCAATTTACAGAGCAGATATTATTAAAGGATGTAAATATAGTGCTGATGTAACAGATGAATTACATGAGCATTATACGAAATATCCTATTATAGATTCTAAACCTCAAACCCATTATCAAGGATGTAGTTTAGGATTATATTTAAAAGATTCTAAAATATTTTATAAAAATAATTCTGGTTATAATTATCCAGTTTGTGCGGAGCATGTAAATTTCCATTTAGCAATAAGAAAAAAAGGTTTTACAAATATGTTTATTTGCCCGTTTTTGTATTATTATTGGGGTTAAACCAATTTATATTTAAAATATAAGAATGGAATATGTTTTTGATGAAACTTCTCCAACACAACTTTGTGAAATTATGGGAAATAATGGCTCTGATAAAGGTCATAAAGATTTAAAAACATCATGGCATAACTATACAACATTCTATTATAGTATCTTTAAACACATTAAAGATAAATCATTAAGAATATTTGAACTAGGGTTAGGTACTAATAATGTAAATTTACCTTCAAATATGGGTGCTGATGGAAAGCCTGGCGCATCTTTATATGGATGGGCCAAATTCTTTAGTAATTCTAAAATATATGGGGCAGATATTGATAGTGATATATTATTTAATACAGATAGAATAAAAACATTTTTCTGCGATCAAACAAATATTCATATTATAAAATATATGTGGAAACATGATGAATTAAAAGAAGACTTTGATATTATTATTGATGATGGTTTACGTGATTTTGATGCAAATGTATGTTTTTTCGAAAATAGTATTCATAAGTTATCAGAAAATGGCTATTATATAATAGAGGATATTAAAAATAGTGAAATAAATTTATTTAATAATAAAATTAATATATGGAAGAAAAAATATTTAAATTTATCTTTTACATTATTACAAATACCTAGTTTTATTAATAACTTTGATAATAATTTACTTGTAATAAAAAAAAATTCAGTTGAAGATATAGATTTATTTTCTTTATTGAAAGATGAATTTAAACCAAAACAAAAAATTCGTCTTCATATACTTGGTATACCTCATACAATTACGAATAGTAATTTTAGTTCTTGTGCATTTACTGGAAAAGTTCAAAGATTTTCACCTATGATGAAATCGTGTGGATATGAAGTATATCACTATGGCAATGAAGGTTCTGAATCTGGAGCAGATAAACATTTTGATATACTGACTACAAAGGAATGGAATGATTTGCGATTTTTATCATATAAAACTTTACAAACTAAATTAACAGATGAAGAAATATATAAGAAAATGAATAACCCTAATATAATTCACGGAGAATTATCTGTATGTGCTTCCCCAATACATTTAGAATTTAATAGAAGAGTAAATACTCTATTAAGAAAACATTATAGAAGTACTTCCACAGATATTGTATGTCTACCGTTTGGTAAAACACATATGGAGGTTTTAGATGGATTAGATGTTATATATGTAGAATCTGGAATAGGTTACTATAATTCTTTTCATAAATATCGTATATATGAAAGTTATTCACACATGCATACAGGCTTAGCAGAACTAACACCTAAATCCGTAATGGGTGATAATTATTGGTTTGTAGTGCCAAATTATTATAACACTATTGAATGGCCATTAAATTTAAATCCTGATAAAAAAACAATAGGGTTTTTTGGAAGATTAATAGTAAATAAAGGAATGAATGTTATATATAGCATTGCTAAATGTTTTCCTCATATTAATTTTATTTTGCGTGGTCAAGGTGATCTTACATTTAATACTCCACTGCCTAATCTTATAATTAAACCAGCATTATCTGGTATTGAAAGAGCAGAATTCTTAAGTAATTTAGTTGCATTATTGGCACCTTCACAATATATAGAGCCTTTTGGCGGCTCTGCTGTAGAAGCACAACTATGCGGAACGCCTGTCATTAGTACTGATTTTGGTGCTTTTACAGAAACAGTTGAACAATTTAAAACAGGATTAAGATGTCATACACTTGCTGATTATTGTTATGGTATACAAATGGCAATTGATGGAAAATTTGATAGACAATATATTCGGGAGCGCGCTGTTAAAAAATATGATATGTATAATGTTGCAAAACAATATGATTACGCTTTTAAAACTATACTTGATATGCATAATGGAAATGGTGGATGGTATTCTAAAGTATCTTATTTAGAAGGCTTAGAATCTGTAGATGAAGCTTGATTCTGCCACATAGTATCTACTTTATCACGTTCAGCCATCATTTTCTTCAACTTCTCTTCCATTTCTTTCGCTTCACTTGTTTTAGGAGTGTAAGAAGAGCCAGAACCAGCAGTCCAGCGATCTAATGTACAACGAGGCGATGGCATTCTATGACTTCTCAAGAAATATAATATAGCTACTTTCCCCAGAAATTGGTATATCAATAGGATGTACGCTCTGGTCATCATATAGAAACCATTTCTGTGTGCTTCTATGTAGACTTTGAGCGGTATAATGTCCTCCATTCGCTGACCCATGGTGGTCAACAATACTATTCAAATGAAATGTAGACTCTTTTTTATGAGGTGATAGATTTGAATACAGTGAATTTAAATTTACAGTATTTGAAATTGATTGAATCGGAGTATGAATTTTTCGGCCATCATATGTAAAGCGTTTCAATACAACAATAAGATTTTTAGGAAGTTTCCAAACACGAGTTCTACGTACTGCTGCCATTCTTTTCGGTTTACATTTCTCACATTCATAGTCACTAATAGCTTCATCATTCAACTCTCCTTCTAAACATTCAAGTAGCGTTGGTTTCCCATTACCTTCAGGAAATACACCTTTAATAGTATTAAATGTTTCAAACTTATGAGATACATTTTTACAGTTGGAACAAATAATCTGAATATGAAAGAGTCCAAAGAATAAATCTACAAAAGGAGAATAGTGTTTCTCAAAATTATCTTTCCACGCTTCTAGTGATTTCTGATGACTCTTCTGACGCTCAGAGATTAGTTCGCATTTTGTAATATTCATATTCACACGTTTCGAAAGAGATTCGTGGAGAGTATCTAGAAGAAACATAAGAAACTCATGAGCATCATGCGGCTGACGACTTTGAAGATGTTCAAAACAAGAATCTTTAACTGCGTCATGAAATGTACGCCAGAATCCCATAGGTTTCATTGAAGAATTTGAACCAATTGTTGAAAGCGTCTGAATCATATTTGCAAATTGTTTTGTAAATTCATTATATTTTCCATCGGGTTTAAGATTTTTATTATAATTGTCCTCTTTAAAGAGTTCTTCCATCTTTATACAGCTGCGGAATGCTTGGATAACAGCATTTGCATAACAAGTAAATCCGACATTGACAATACCCCCTGTACTAAGAATGGTTGACATCTTCTTTGATACACAATATTTATGTAATATACTTTTAATTTTTTTTATTATTTACTAGAAATAAAAAAAATTAAATTATAAATTTATATATAAAAGTATTGCAAAATGAGTAATTATGAAGAGTATTATAATATCCGTATCTTTGACGACCTTCACAATTATTTTCCAGAGATTCTTTATGGAAATCCTAATCAATTTCGAACAGTAACTGATGTAATTAATTATATTCGTAATCAGGTTCGTAGTCACACAGACCTCTTTACAAATGCTCGCAGAAATCATACTAACACACGTACAAGAGGACTACAATCTGTTAATAGAGTAGTACCATCTAGTCTACATCCTTCTGTAGAACCTGAACAAATTCGTTTAGTATTTAATATGAATGATACAGTACCTAACAATGAGCAAGAACTATTTACATCACTATTGTCGTATGTTCTTAGGAGCCCACCAGCAACTAATTTTACAGATCCAGTTATTGTTCGTCCTACTCAAGCACAAATCAATGCTGGAACAACTATTGTAACTCTAACAAATACAAATACAATCGATATGTGCGCTATTTGCCAAGATTCTCTATCGCTAGAAGCTACGCGAGTACGAAAAATTAATCATTGTAATCATATGTTTCATGATAACTGTATTTCAACATGGCTTAGTACAAATGTCCATTGCCCAACATGCCGCTATGATATAAGAACTTTAGAGAGTGATAGACGATAAATCAAATGGTAGCTCTTCCATTTTAATTGTATAGTGAGTTTCTAGTTCTTCTTTCATTTTTGTTTCATTGGGCGAGAGAAGATTAATAGAAACACCTTTTCTGCCAAAACGACCAGAACGACCAATACGATGAATGTAATTTTCACGATTCATGGGTAGTTCAAAATTCATTACAAGACTTACATGCTGAACATCAATGCCGCGAGCAAGAAGGTCTGTAGCAATTAATACACGCACCTTACCATTACGAAAGTCTTCCATACGCTTACGACGCTCGGTGTTTTCCATTTCACCATGGATACACAAAAGAGGATAGCCATCAGCAGAAAGCTTCTCTGCTAGCCACTCAGCACGCTTACGGGTATTACAATAAATTAGTGCTTGATTGATATTTAACTGCTTATAGATATCGCAGAGAACTTCATATTTATGCTCCTCACGGTCAAGTTCAACCTTGAATTGCTTAATACCTTCAAGAGATACTTGCTCTGGTGGGATTAGAATCTTTACTGGGTTCTGTAGAAGTTTCGCGGCAACTTCTAGCACTTCCTTCGGCATAGTAGCACTAAAGAGTGATACTTTTGTTGTGTTAGGAAAACCGAGCTCTAGAATACACATTACTTGTTTATAGAAACGGTCCTCAAGCATCTGGTCAGCCTCATCGAGAATTAGACATTTAATATTTTCAGTTGTTAGTTTACCACGATTCATTAAATCAAACATACGTCCTGGAGTTCCAACAACCAGATGAACACCGTTTTCAATTAGACTAATATCTTCACGAATAGCATTACCACCCGTTGCACATAAGCAAGTAATCCCCATGAATGAACCAAGATGCTTCGCAACTTCAAGAATTTGTTTCGCAAGTTCTTGTGTTGGCACAAGAATCATAATTTGAGGTTTATTTAGTTTGGTATCCACACGACATAGAGAACCGCAAAGAAAACTGGCAGTTTTACCAGTGCCAGAATTAGCCTGAGCAAGAATATCGTTTCCCTGCGAAATAGGAACAATTGCTAGACTTTGAATTTTAGATGGGCGCTCATAACCATAGGAGTATACTCCTCTTAGAAGAGTATCCGGTAAACCCATTTCATCAAATGACTCATAACGCTTAACTTCAGTAACAGTATCCATTCTTAATACTAATTGTAAAATTACTTTATATCCAATTTTTTACATTTTTTGTAAAAAATTAAAGGAATATTTATTATATAAAGTATATATAAAATGGATTCCGATAATTTTGTAACATCTGGTGCTGACAATGAAGATATTGAGGATGTACTTGATGTTATCGAAGAATTTGACGAAGTAGAAGAGGTTGTTGATGTGGATGCAGTTCAAGAAGAAAAGAATACGATTTTCAGCAACCCTATTGAATCACTACTAAAGTTTCACCCAGAGTGTGTATTAGATTATGAAGAAGAGGAGCAGCCTTCTATTGTACTAAGAACTACTCTTTCTGAAGACGACCCTTATCATAAATCTATGCCGTTTCTTTCCACTTTTGAGCGCACTAAGATTCTTGGTATGCGCACAAATCAACTTGCCCAAGGCGCTCGCCCTTATATTCAAGTACCAGCACATATTACAAATGTTCTGGATATTGCTAAATTAGAGTTAGAGCAGCGCCGACTACCTATTATTGTAAAGCGTCATATGCCGGATGGTAGATATGAGAAGTTTCGTTTGAGTGATTTTATTCTGCTTTAATTACACAGAATTTCCTGTTGCTATTGCCTCTAGCCGCTGTCTATTTCTGTATTGCTGCCGCTGCTTATACCCCGCCCATTCTGCAGATAAAAAGCCGTAAATCGCCACTAATATAATAAATCCAATACCTGCGACATAAGCATAAATTGTCATATTGTGTATACTCTCTGCAGTCATAAACCCTTCCTCACTCTTCTTTTTAATTATAGATTGGTAATTCATATAAGCCATGGTAGAAGAAATAAGAAGAATTAAAAGAATAACCGCCATATTTTTACGCAGAAATTTAGAAATGTTCATTCTATATGGGGGGGGATTTTAAAATACACGAATTCTGGCTTAAGAATTCATGTTAAAAAACACGAATTCTCTCTTCAGGCGCAACATACATTTCATTTCCAACTTCTACATCAAATACTTCATACCATTCATCAAATTGATTTACAATATTATTTACTCGAAATTCTGGTGGAGAATGTTTATCAATAATTAAACTTTGTAAAACTTTTTTCTTTTCCTCCTTTGTTCTCCAAGAAACCGCATAAGAAATAAAGAATTGCCGTAATTCGTGAATTCTTTCTTTTTCAGAAACTCCTTTGAGCTCATATTTTAGAGCTTCTAGTGCTATGGATACACCTCCCAAATCGGCTAAATTCTCACTCACTGTTTTATTACCATTTATATGAGTTCCATATATTGTTGAATTAGCATATAATTCTTCTAATCTTTTTATTAAATTATGATATCTTCTATTATCTATTGGCAACCACCAATGCTTGAAGATACCATGTTCGTCATATTCGCGACCATTTTCATCAAACGCATGTACCATTTCATGACCTATAACCGCTCCTAATCCGCCATAATTCCAGCCAATTGAAGATTTATCACTATAAAAAGGGTATTGTAAAGAACCGGCAGGCACAACAAATTCATTAATCTCGTTATAATAAAAAGCATTTACCATAAATGCCGGCTCTTCCCATGTCTTACCAGGTTTTGATTCTGTATTTAATAATTTTATATCATTTGCTGTTGATGTTGCTTCTAATAAATATATATTCTCTAACAGATTATCTGTTTGAAGATTCGGTAAATTTAAGGGATAATAGTGTTCTGGCCATCCAATACTTAGAGTCATATTTTTAACCTTTTCTATTGCAGTCTTTTTTGTTGAATCCTGAAGCCATGTATTGGAAGATATTTGATTTAAAGCAGAGCTTCTAATCTTTTCAATAAATTTTGTAGCATTTCTTTTTAAAGAATTATCTAAATATTCTTTTTTATATAACATAGAAAGAGGTATTGATAGATGCTTTTTAATTAAATAAAGTGTTAGATGTTTTTGAGAATACTTTTCTTTTTGGCCTTTTAGTTTATTTTGATAAAAATCAAAATATAAAGTATTGTATGGACTAGGAAGAATTAATAACGCACTTAATATTAAATGTAATTTAAATAATTTCTTAAATTGTTCTAATGGAATCTCTAGCAATGATTTCTGTAGTACATCAAAATATTTTTTTGATTGTATTCTATATGTTTTCTTTTTCCAGTTATCTATGCCATACGAAGTAAAAAAATTATTCCATGGAAATATAGGAAACATCTTTTCCAAATGAAACCCTTTTATTAAAATACTGGGCTCATTTTCTAATTTATTTATATGTGCTGAATAAAAAGATTCTAATGATATAACATCACTTATATCATCAATCTCTAACAACTTACATGCTTCTTTCACCATTTTAATATATGAAATTAAAGTTTTAATTTTACCTGGCGCTTGTGCGTGATAATAACTAACATCTGGTAATCCAAGCTCATTTGATGTTAAATATAAAGTATATACTGATTTATCATTTTTAGTTCTTTCAAGTTGTAAATATGTTAATAAAATTGTATCAATATTGTTTTTAGAAAAATATCCTAGACTGTCACCAATATCCTCAATAGAGCGAATACAGTTTATTGTTTGAATATTCTTTTTTAATGCACTAACACTATTTTTTTGTACGGATTCTCGAAGAGAGGAAAGAGCAAATCTTCCAATACTATCTTCTAATGAATTTACTTTTTCACCTTTATTTACAGAATTATAGCATCTATCAATAATATTATGTAAATCTTTTTCTATAACATATTCAATTTCCTCATTTACACTATAGGAAGAAGAATATTTAGGAATTTCTGTAGTTTTTAACCATTTATCATTAATATGTAGATAAAAATTATCTCCGGGATTAATTTTATTATTAAACTCGGGGATACTAATTTGTTTTTCAAATCGAGATGTCATACCTATTTTTTAGAGGAATAATATCCTGAAGACTTTAAGAATTCATAAATAAGAGGATTATCAATATTCTTTGTTTCATAGCTACAGAATTCATATACATTTTTATCATTGTATACATATAAAAACTTAGAATCTTCCTTGCCAATAAGCATATATCCTACATTTTGTAAATGACCAGCAACTAGTGTAGATAATAAGTGAGAATCTGGTGTGTGTGTATAGTTTACAATTACTAAGCCAGGGCGATAGCAGTTATTTAAAAAAGATAATAAAACAGATTGCTCTAGTTCATTACCGAGTTGAATATTTAATATATCAATACGAGCATTCTCTTGAGAAATATTCATAGCAGAGCATACAGATTCTACGTATTGATTTAACTGAACGGTTTCAATAACATTTCCAGATAATTCGATGCTGCCATTATAAAAAAATGGTAACTTATTTGTAATACGTAGATTCTTTGGTAGAACCCACTTATTTACGACTTCATTTGTAAAATCACAAACAGTTTCGCCATATACTTTACGTGCTTTTAAAATAGTATTTGTTTTATCCCATAATTCTAGTTTAGTAGAATCATATTCTACAATATTTACAGGGCAGCCAAGAGTTTCTGCTATTTCAAGTTCAGCAAGAGGGCTGCTTGATGTGCCGAGTGAAATAAAAACAGTTTTAATTCCTTTTACAGAATAAAAATCCCAGAGTTTTTCTAACATAGGAATTGGGTTGGTTCCTTTGGCTCCAAGAAGTTTAATTGGGATTTCTACCGTAGAGGTTTTTTCAGGCTTTGTTTCAGGCTCAGTAAATGTATTCATTTCTAAACGTATTCTTGTTTATTGTCTCCAATTCTTTCCGCAATTCAAACAATTGATGAAAATCGTCATAGGCTCATCAGCAGAGCGCGTTTGCATTTCATAATATGTACATTCGCGCTTGAAGCATCGAGTACATAGGAACTGCTCTGTAGCCATTGACTTATTGCCTTCAAGTTGACGCTTCTCAATATTCTTCTGATGCTCAATACGTTCTTTCCATTTTGACTCAAATAGTGTATAATGATCCATTTTACTAATATCTTTGAATGTTACCTCTTTATTTTTATATTTTTGAATTAGCTCTGTATTTTTTACATATGATTCTGAATAGAGATTGCTAGTAATTTTACGAAGATTACTCATATAAACTTGTTCAAATAGTTTAATCGACCAATCTTTAATAATATACTTTATAGTCGCATCATTTAGTGCGGAAATATAAATTTCTTGTTCAAGAGTATTAATTTCATCTTTTGTAAAGTCTTTGATAAATAGTTTTTCCAAACTATTTAATACATCATTGCGTAGTTTATTTCTGTCAGAAGATTCATTTAATTGTTTATCAGGATGAATACTAATTTGATTAATTGTAATAGGTAGTTTCTTTTTCTTTTCTTTCTTTACTACAATCTCAATTTCCTCTTCAGAAATATAAGATTGTTTATCAAAATCTTCTTCAGCATCAATAGCATCAATAGCATCAATAGCATCAATCGCATTATCCACTACATCAACATCTTCTAGTAACTCTTCTTCTTCATCATCATCTAAATCATCTTCATCGTCTAAGTCCTCAAATCCACCAAATGCCTTTGAATAGAATACTTCATAATCTTCAGCTTTGAACACTGCTGGGACAGCAAATGAATTTTCATCTTTAGAAGCAATTAGCATAATATCTCCAAATGCAAGAGTTGCATCATGAGGAGGAGGAAGTTCATGCTTGTTTTCAGTGCCAGCCTTTCCAGTTGTAAACCCAAATAAGAATAGTGTTAGTGATTTATAAAGATAAGTACCAAGAACTTCAGGCTCTATTTTTTTCTTAAAATACTTTTGAATATCCTTTAGTGTTACACCATTCTCAGCATTTAGTTTCGCAGATTTTACTTCCGCCTTATGCGTAAGAATAAGAACATTTGTCATTATATATATAATTCTTAAAGTAAATCAAACCAATTTTTTTATTTTTTTGCTAGATGGCCTTAAGTATTTCAGATAATATTAATATATGAAATACGTAATTAGTTATAAAGAAAGGTGTGAACCTATAGAATCTGATACTAAATTATATATTTATGACTTTGGGCATATTAAGGGATTCTTATATAATAACAATTTTACAATGTATAAGATACTAGCAAAAGTTGGTTCTGAAGAACATGTTGAATTATATGATGGAATAATTCCTAAAGTTGCTTTTTCTATCGAAGAGTATGATTGTATTTTTCATGATATGTCTTATAGTATTCAAGGTTATAATTTGATAGTCAGAGCTTCTTTACAGCCGAGTTTTTTGGCGAAAGAATTTTTTCCTCAACAACAGCAGCAGGAGCAGCGACAACAGCAGCAGGAGCAGCAACAACAGCAACAACAGCAACAGCAGGAGCAGCAACAACAGCAGGAGCAGCAGAAACATCAGAAACAACAGCAGCGACTTCCTCGCCAGAAGAAGCCTTCTTACACACAGAAAGGCAATTTAGAACAACTGCAAGTGTCTGTAGCACCGAAGGATTTAAATGAGGGAGGCGAGAAAAAACAACGGGTACAACCTCATCAACAAGGCGTTTTAAATTCTCACACTTCTCTACAATCGACTTCATGGATGTCTCTGGAGCAGCTAATGAAATCGCCTTCTCCTCCATCTGGCCCAAAACTTCATTTACAACAGATACAAGTAAAGCAACATTCTCAGCCTTTGAAACAGAAGAGGCATTCTTCATCACAACTACGGCAGCATCAAGAGAAAGTTGGTAAACACTCTCAAAAGTTATCGCAGATAAATCAACCTTCGCAGACGGTAGCTCAAGAACCTTCAGTGCAAGCGACTTAGAATTCATTTCTAATTAATCTACAGTTTTCTTTTTAAATACTAATTTAGATGGATATCAAAGGTCTTGATAATTTCAACACTTTAATAATTGTATTTGTAATTATAGCATTTTTATATTTATTTGTTTTTAGTTCTAAAGATGAATCATTTGAAGTTCCTGCACCAGCGGCTTTAATAAAACAACCTATGCCAATTCCAATTCCTAGACAAGTTTCTCCTTCTGGTCCTAATCCGCCAAATTCTCGTATTCCAGATTCTATTGCAAGAATGAATGATGTGTATGAAGTAATTCCAAATGACCCTCAAGATGAAAAATATAGCACACAAAATTTTACAGATAATTTACGCTATCCCGAGCGTTCTTTTGGACCAGGTATCGTAAACGGAGGTTCTAAAATAATGTTAAACTCTGGTATTGCCAGTAATAAAATGTTAGATACATCTCAGCCAATTCAGCCATTTGCTACAGAATTAGTTCAAAATGGAGGTATGCTAGGCTCTATCGGTCCGGACGATACCCATACGAATCCCAATTATGCTAGTTTTTAAAGGTCTAAACCTTTGTTAATTAATATACATAGAATCATGAATCAACAAGAACAGATTGCGCAAGGCTCATTAAGGTCATCGCATAGAAATACACATGCTGTTATTTTTAAGAAGCCAAATCAAAATGACCAAGCAAGAGCCATTGAGTTTTTGAGTAGTAGTTGTAAAGACTTAGTAATTTCTCAACGTATCAATTCAAGTAACGTAATTGGGTCTTCTAATAGACCTAATTCGGTTGCAACATATGCTGAAATACCATTAAAGAAGGGTACCTTTTTTGTAAACTCAACTTCTTCAAAAGCAGAGCCAGGGTTTTTAGTATTTATTCCAAAATCAAATCCAGTATATCTTAAATATAATATGTCAAAGCGGGAACGAGAAATAAACAAAGGTCAGCCTATTTGTTATACTCTGCGTATGCGCATAAGTCCAGAAGTATATGAAGGCTCAGTATTTGTTGCGACTCTTGATGGAATTTCTCATAGTTTGGTACTAGAGGATATTTATGTATGGAGAAATCAAAATATCTTTGACACACAGACTTTTAGTAAAAGACGTGAATATATGAAAGATTTCGTTCAACATCATTGGATTCCTGATGTACGACTTTTAGGTGGAGTTACAACGGAAATTATGAATCCTAGACCTCTTGATTCGTTAAAGGAGTTTGTAGGTGTAAATGATTTTACAAAAGTATTTTTAATTCCTGAAATGCCAGGAAAGCGTAGATTTACGTTTAATCTGAATGAAAGTGTCGCACAAATTCAATCTGGTTATTATGGACGTAAACAAGAAGATAAGGCTGTACAGAATAAGCAAGTAGTAACTGTAGTAGAAGAAAAAGTAAAATATGCAAAAGCAGTGCCAGATCCTATTCTTCCAGATATTTATGAGTTATTCGATATAAATGGAAAATCACTAAATAAAGCGTGCGTTCAGCAACTTGAACTAAGTAAAATGCTGAAAGCAAAAGGCTCTGCAAACATTCTAGTAAATATTGATTATAATGATGATTTTAAACGATATGAGATTATTTCTCTACACTAGCCAAATATGTTGAATCAAAGTCCTATAATCGCTATGACTTTCTATTTTATCAATCCAATGATATACTTGTGGTTGTCTATGAACTTGTGTTTTATTTATATTTTGTATTTTACATATTCTAGCAGCAATATATTGTTTTGTGCTTGCTAAAGAATATCTTGTATCTAAATCTACTGGTAAAGAGCGGAATCTTGTAAATACTAAACGAATATCATTTTTCTTTTCATTAAATGTAGTTGCTAGTTTAATTTTTTTTAGAATCCCGTGTAATAATGTCCAAGTCATATAAAGTCTATCTATGTCATTCATTATTTCAGAATCATTCGACTTTGGAACAATGAATGTATATTCTTTTCGACACGTTGGACAAGAAGATTTTTCTACAAACCATTTATCAATACATGTACTATGAAAAATGTGGTTACATTCATTTAATGAACGAACTCTTAGTCCTTCAGATATATTTTCCAAACATATGCTACAATATGCTGATTCTCCGAATAAATCAAATAGATCACTTATTTTATCCATGATAAGATATATATATTTTCTTTTATATATCTAGAGAAATGGTCAAGCATAGAGCAACAAAGTCAAGAAGAACAAAGTCAAGAAGAAATATTAAGAAACAAAGAGGTGGTGGTTATACTTTTGGCCAGGCGGTTGCGCCTGAAGCGCCTTATGCGCAAGAGGTTATTGGAGGAACACCATTAACCCCAGATTGTTTAGCGGCATCGCGTCCAGGGATGGTAGGTCCTGTACAAGGAAGTGGGGGCCTTCCCGGTTTTGCTGGGGGAAGCAAACAAGCCTTAGCAGGAAGTGAAGGAATCGCGCAAATGGCTGGCTCTCCTGTTATGGCTGGTGGTCGTTACACTGTTGATGTTGGAGCTGGTGTTATAACAGGATCTGCTGGTCCTGTACTTGGAGGATATCCTGTTATATCACGCATTGGATGTGAAGGCGGTTTAGTGAATACATCTCCTCCAGGTGCTTTAGCAAATCCTATGCCTTTACAATCTGGTGGTGTTGGTGGTATAGATAGTGCTTTTTATACAGCACCTACGGCTGGTTATGGAAACAGAGCAAGTGATTATGTTGATTCTGTTGGTGGTCCTGTATTAACACAACAGCCTTATGATGCTCGTATTGCCAACCCTGCTTGTACTAAGACTGGTGGATCTAGAAGAGTTAAGAAGTCGAAGAAGTCAAAACGTAATAGTCGTAAAAATAGAGGTACTAATAAAAATCGCAGATAAATTAGAGTAAGATGGCAAGTATGGAAAGTTTGATAGCAGCCGATAGACTGCCAAGTGGCGCTCATAATTATGATAATCCTATTTATAATGTACCACTTGACGCTCGTTATTGTATTGGAACAAATGTTTTACCTGACGATTATCCAATAATAGATACTAATGATTATTTAACGGACCCTAAATTTTACAATTATCCATCACAGTGGCGTAACATGAATTTACGCGGGTTAGATCTTTATGAGAAGAAGGCTCTTGATGCTGTATTAACAACAATGGGGATTACTCCACAATCTGATAGTATACTTACTGTGAATTCAACTCCTCAAGCCGCTACTATAGCAGGAAGCCCAACCCCATCACCATCTCCTCAACCTGCTACTGGAGTAACAAACCCAAGCCCAAGCCCATCGCCATCTCCTCAACCTGCTACTGGAGTAACAAACCCAAGCCCAAGCCCATCACCTTCCCCTGAACCCGCTACTGGAGTAACAAGCCCAAGCCCAAGCCCAAGCCCATCACCATCCCCTGAACCCGCTTCTGGAGTAACAATCCCAAGCCCAAGTCCATCACCTTCCCCTGAACCCGCTACTGGAGCACCAGCCCCTCCACCATTTGTCGGTATATATGAAACACCAATTGGTGTAGTAATAGATGATACCATAGACACATTCGATGGTGGTGGCACTCAACGCGGCGGCACTCCCCCTTCGACGATTACATATACAGTCTATAATGACACAAGAACTGGTATATTTTTTATAAGTTCACCTACTAATAATATTGGTTATATTCAGTTTGATAATACACTCAACCCATTACCTGCTGCAACGGTTTACGCGAATAGCGGTATAGAATATAATATTACTGCTGCTTCTTTTATAAGTAACGGAACCACTATCGATATTAGTATTGATGGTTCTAATTTAATAACTGAATTACAAAATACTATACGTAATAATACAGCAACACCAATGACTGATACTATCTCAATACAGAGCACTATAGATAAGATACCAGATGATATTAATCTGTTACCGCCTCTAGCATTAGCAATCGCATACCCTCCACAAAATGGTTATGGTGATACAGGACTTGACTTAATTATAACTGGCTCTGGTGAAGTCCCTCCACCTGCTGACCCTGCTGATCCTGCTGATCCTCTTGCAGGAGGAGGTGGTGCTAAGAAAAAGACACAACTAAAAGGAGGGCAATCTTCAACACCTTATAATATATATTATTCACAATATTTAAGTAAATATTTTATAGTGTATACTAGTACCCCTTATTATCTTTTAATTAATAGTACTGGCGATAACATAATACTAAGCGATAATACTGGCACAGAATTTCCAGGAAATCCAACAATTTCTATCCAAGATTCTAGTAACACTCCAATTCAAGTTGCAGATTTAACATATGCTTTACAACATGCTAATTTAACAACCCCTACAGATCTACCTAGTGCGATTACTGTTTCTATTAGTATGGAAGATGTATCAAGTGTAACTAACGCCTTAAATTCATTGGGTAGTTCTCTACCACCTCCACTCTCTCCAGTACCTCCACTCCCTCATAGTAACCCAATACCTCAACCTGCCACTCCTGATATTATATTACAAACAGATATTTATGTAAATACAACACATGTTCTTTCTGGAGGAGCAACTCCTGCTCCAAGACCAGCACCTTCTCCAACACCAAGACCATCACCATCTCCAAGACCATCACCATCTCCGTCTCCAAGACCATCACCATCACCGTCACCATCTCCAACACCAAGACCAGCACCAAAACCAGCACCTTCTCCTTCTCCAAGACCAGCACCATCACCAAGAGCATCACCATCACCATCACCATCTCCTTCTCCAAGACCATCGCCATCTCCAAGACCATCACCATCACCATCACCATCTCCTTCTCCAAGACCATCACCATCACCATCTCCAAATCCATCTCCAAGACCATCACCATCACCATCTCCAAATCCATCTCCAAATCCATCTCCAAATCCATCACCATCACCTTCTCCAAATCCATCTCCAAATCCATCACCATCTCCATCTCCAGAGCCATCTCCAAGCCCAAGACCATCTCCTTCTCCAAGACCATTACCATCTCCAGAGCCTTCTCCTTCTCCAAGACCATCACCATCTCCAGAGCCTTCTCCATCACCATCTCCAAGACCTTCTCCTTCTCCAGAGCCATCTCCAAGCCCAAGACCATCTCCTTCTCCAGAGCCATCTCCTTCTCCAGAGCCACTGCCAGCAGAATTAGAAAACTCCTATATGATGTATTACAATCAATCACGGAACTTTTATTTTACAATAAGTAGTGCTAATAATATATACTATTTGGCAGCAAGTGGTGGTTATATTTTAGTAAATTCGAGTGGTCAACGTCAAGCGGATGTAGACTATTTTACCGATTCTACTAACAATCGCATTACTGTTACTGAAATAAATAATAGATTCGTTAGTAACGAATTTTCTCTTTACACTGGACCACCATTCACTTTTAGTATACCAACTGGTGTTACTTTAATGACAATGAGTTCATCAGGAGGTGATAAACGCAAGACAAGAAGTAAAAAGAAGGCGTTCCAAAAAACAAGAAAACAAAATAAGTAAATCCCGATTTAAAATATGTTTACATCATTTAGTAAATGACGAAAGGTAGAACTCTACGTAGAATTCGTAAACCTTCAAAAAAAACATATTTATCAAAAGGTGGGCAACAAGCCTTAGATTATAGAGATATACAAGATGTATATGTTTCTCAAATTGAAGCAAAAAAGGAATTATATAATACTATTCAAACAGAAGGGGCAAATGCTTATAATTATGAAACAAGTAAAAAAAATACGAATTCTTTAACCGATATACAAAATATTATAAACTTTATTAATACATTCCGCGATACAAAAAATACTGAATATAATGAAATAATTAGTGATATTAAGAATGTATTAGGTGAATACGGCCTAGAATATAAATCATATTTTATTCTATCAATAAAACTTCTTAAAGAATCAATCAATGATATAGATAATATTATTAATTACGTATTATCAATACAAACGGATTTTACAAGTCAAATTGTCCATCTTCATTTAATTAATCAAAGGCTTGGACTATTGAATTCTGCAAAAGATTATACAAATGTAATTAATAAACAATTTGAATCTGTAAAAGATTCTATTGAAAAGATTAAAACAATTTTAGTTAAGGAAAAAGACCAAAAGAAAAGAGAAAAACAAGCAGCAACTAATAAAAAAGCAGCAAAAGTGGGAGAATTAGCAGCTTCTATAAATATTGTAAAAGAATTCACAAATGATCCTATAGAAGTATTTAATCCCAACAATAATCCCTTTATTGAAGGCTGTCCTTTAGGAACTGTTTTAGGAGAAGATGGTAAATGTAATTACTACAATGATACGACTCTAGTAAAGTCTATTGTTAGAGAAACAAAATTAATAAACAGTGATATTAATTCTGAATGGGTTATATGGTTTAATAATATAACTCCGAGCTCAGTAAATGCGCCTGGCAATGTAAATGACCCACTAATCTTTGAAAGAAAACCATTACAATATCTAATGCGTCTTAGTAATAACGATATTAAATACTTTACTGAAAAAGAAGACCCATATTTTAATGTAAAATATATTGTAACTGAACAAAATGGTTCTCTTTATAAAGACTCAAATGGATATTATATTTTTGTAAATGATATTATTGAGCAAGGATTAAATATTCCAGGTTTTTCTAAGTATTATATTAATTCTGATAATATACCACAAGCAGTTCAGATTACTGATATACCTGAAGAACAAAAGCCGATTGTTAGAAATAATTTATTACAAGATAAGTATTTTAAAGCACTACATGATATTGACCAGATATTATATGGTATTAAGTATATTGAAGTGAATAAAGATGAAACCTACAATACTATTATACCATTTTATCCAAACTATAGCAACTATGATTTATCTGGAGTAGATTATATGAAACTATCAAATAATGGAATTGATACTATAACATATCGTTATAAGGGTAGATTTGATAAAAATCTAAATGATTTTAAATTACAAGTGCAGCCAGTAATGCTTGGTGGACAAGTATCTAATACGCTAGTAGAAGAAGAAGACAAAGCAGAAGACGAAGCAGAAGAAGAAGACGAGCCACAAGAAGAAGCAATAGCAACAGTACAACTACCACCAGTACCAGTACAATTACAACTACCAGTACCACCAGTACCAGTACAAGTACCAGTAGAATTACAAGTACAAGCACCACCAGTACCAGTACAAGCACCACCAGTACAAGTAGAAGTACCACCATTACCAGTACAACCACCAGCACAACCACCAGCACAACCACCAGCACAACTACCAGCACAACCACCAGCACAACCACCAGCACAACCACCAGCACAACCACCAGCACAACCACCAGCACAACCACCAGCACAAGGAGAAGCACAACCACCAGCACCAGCAGAAGCAGCAGCATCACTATTATTTGACAGTATATCGCTAGATCCTCATGCATATAATCTTATTACAAACATCTATGCTAATAAATATCTACAAATGAACATTGATAAGTTTTATAATCCTTTCGTATTTCCTCAGTTCTTTTTAAATCTCGGCGATTACTTTATTATTCACAATACTGGAAATAGACCTATAGTATTTAATATATCTGGTGATTCGGAAGAAAAACGCACAGTAGTATATCCTAACCAATTATGTTGTTTTGTATTTAGCGATTATTCAAGCACTCTACGTTATGGATTTTTATTTTTAGATAGATATATTATATCCCAAACAAAATCCTCTAAAGCAGCCAAGTACAAAGATACATATGTATTTGTTGAAAATAACCAACCATTATTTGATACTGAGCATAATTTAATCTCTGTTCCAAATTTAAATCCTGATACTAAGACATATTATGAATATGATGATATATTTGAGACTACACCAAAGCAAATATCAGAAATTGTAGATATACCAATATTAAATTATTCTATCTCTCAAAAGTTTGATAGTTATTCTTCTCCATTTATTACTTTAACAAATATAGGAATTACATATGTATTTTGCGACGCATCTGGTAATCCTTTACTCGATATATTAGGTTATTTTATTCCTGTACCAAGTCCCATACATTACAATAACTCTAAATATATATGGTATGCTTTAGAAAAAACAAAAGAAGTAATACCTCTAAATAATTATGATGGTATTGTAAGTATTGATGAACTATATATGAATAAACAATTTGAATCAGCTTATTCTACAAGTGTAAATGCTATAAATGTATATATTAATTCTCAAGGTCTACCTTTGTTAGCAAACAGAGAAAGTTATTTAGGAGTTTCACCAAATGCTAAAACAAGCATTGAAGTCAAACAAGTACCACTTTTCTTACCACAGAATTTTAAAATTACACTTGTTGATGAAGATGTTTCGAATTTACAAATTAAAACACAAATGTTAGTTGGGTTACTAAAAGTATATACACAGAATACACAAGTTCTTGAAACCTACTTTAAGGATATATCTGGTAACATGAATAATATTAGTAGTCTGAAAGACGAACTTATTAATACAGTGAATGAAATACAACTAAGTAGAGATATAACAATTTTAAATACAAATGAAACAAAAGCAAAACAACTATATTCTCAGGTTTTACAGACAAAGGCGAATCTAGAAAAATATAATAGTGATATACTAAAAAGAAATATATATAATCAAGAAGTAAATAAAGTAAAAGAATCAAGTAATAATACTATAGCGAGTATTTCACTAAAAATACAAACTATTAAGAATAATAATATAACACTTACAAAACTTATTGCGACTCTTACAGATAAAGTAAACAACAATACGAATTTAGACGCTGACTCTAAAACAGCCTTATTTGCCAAGTTAAATAAATCAAAACTTGATATTAATACAATAGAACAAACTGAAATGACTTTAGAAGAGTCATTTGCTTATGTGAAGAATTTAGTTATTACTTCAGATACAATTGAAAAAGTAAATGCACAAACACAAAATATAAATATTCTACTAAAGAGTACAGAATCATTAGAACGAAATGTTTCTACGATTGCTCAAAGTCTAAACGATTTAAGTGTAGAAATTAGTTCAAATGAAACAAACATCAAAAAAGAACAAGTAATAAGTTTAGTAAATATAATAGCAGAAAATAAAGCTACTGCTGATAAAAATGCTAGTTATCTTGAAAATTTACCAAATGATAATGAAGATATAAATCAACAAAAGCAAATAATACAAAACTCAATAAAAGTGATTGATGATATTGCTGCAACTGTAGCGAGTGACCAGAAAGTAACAGTATCGTTTACGCCAGAAATAGTAGATGAACAATTATCTAGATATACTAACTATGTAAATAATAGTATTAAGAATGAAATGCAAACCATAAATAATGCTATTACTCTAATACAAAATACACAAGCAACTGCTTCTACAACACAACTAGTAAATTCTAAAACACAACTTTTACAAAAGATTAATGATTATAAAACAAAGCATAGTTCAATAGGTGTTTTATTAAATAATATATCTTCCAGAATAACAGATGAAGAAAAGCAAGATTTTGAAGTAGAGCTATTAGAAAATTTCAATATTGTACAAGATATTGAAAACAATATAAATACATTCAATACCACTATGGATGTAACAAATGCTATGAATAGAGTAGCAGAGATTGATGTGCTAGATAATAAAGTACAATTTAATATACAAGCACTTGAGCTGAATACTCAGAATGTTCCAGTACCAGCACCAATTGTAGATGATACGCTAATAGAAACTTCAGCTCCTCCACCACAAACACTAGCGGAAGAACCAGAACCTGAAGAACCAGAACCTGAAGAACCAGAACCTGAAGAACCAGAACCAGAAGAACCAGAAGAGCCACTAGTACAGAAAGGTGGTAAAAAGAAAAAGTGGCCTACTAGAAAACAGAAACGTAGAAAAACAAATACGAATACTTTAGTCGTCCGCAAATAAACAGCCATTTTCATCCGCTTCTACACTTACAGTAGTACATACTTTACCTTCTGAATCACCCATAGTCATTTCCTCAATATTGTAAGCACATTTAGTATAATATACTTTTCTTCTTCTCCACTGTGACATTGTTGTATCATGGGGGTCGATAATATCTACAATCATTGGTTGAATAATTCTTTCACTAATACGAGTTCTTAAAATACGGCCAGTGCTTTGCTCTACATTTGACCTAGGACTTGCTAAAATGACTGCGTTCAAGCTTTTAATATTCATTGCTTCTGATGCCATTGAATAACTAGCAAGTAGAACTTTTGATTCTTTTGCACCAGTTTCACGAACTTCTTCTTTCATTCCACCAATATAATAACTTCTTGTAATTTCAGAGTTTAACATTTTATCAATTGACTCTAAGTGAGCAATTCTGGCACTCAATACTAAAATTTTTCTATTCGTATCTTTTGCTAAATTTTCAATCCAACGAACGATTTCTTTATTTCGTTCTTTACATTCTACAATATAGGTTATAAGTCTAGCAATTATAACATCTTTTTTATAGTCCAATGGGACACGTAAATAATCTGGGTCTTGACATGTAATTGTCACGCCTTTTACTATTACAGTTGGGTCTGCTTCTCGTACTTTTTCCCAGTATAGTGGTTTTCCTAAGAACATTTCAAATACTTTGGTCAAACCATCTGCTCGTGTAGGTGTAGCTGATAGCCCGAGAAGTTTCTTTGTTTGAATTTTAAATAGCGCTTTACTAAAATGATGAGCGCCTAAGTGATGACATTCGTCAAAGATTGTGAAACCATAACTTTTAAAGAAATCGTCAGGAAAACTTTGACTACAAATTGTTTGAATCATACAAATTGTACAATCGTATTTTTCTACTTCAGACTGTCTTTTCTCGGCTTGAATAATTCCAACTCGTAGATTCGGCATTACAGAATTCATTTCATTCTTCCATTGATTCATCAAGAATTCTTTATCAACAACAATCAAGAATCGTTTTTTGAGTTGAGATGCTATATTTAATGCCATAAATGTTTTGCCTTTTCCACATGGCACACAGATTAGCCCATTTCTTTTTGATTGTAAATATGTATTTATAATATCTTTTTGGTAATCATACGGCGAGCCTACAAATTTAGATGTAGTATCATTTAAATCAAGGCCTTCTGACATAACATTTTGCTCTGCTTCTCCAAAGTGTTGAACAGCCCATTCTCGTGGTAAATAATAACGTTCAGGCGATTCAAGATAAATTTTAAATCGCAATTCACCTTTTACTTTATAACGTTCATCTATTTTTGGCTCAACAATACACTGTTTCTGAATTAGTTCATTTTGTTTTTCTGTTAAACATGATTTACGGATTGAATATCCTTTATGAGTGATAATCTTATTCATTATTCTAATATATAGTTTTATACATAAAATACCAATTTTTTTATATTTTAACATAAGTATTTTTCATGAAAATGAAAGGGTGATAATTATTAGATGAATACTGAGACAATCTTAATTGGTGTAAATTTAGCGATATTTGCTGTTGCTCCTTTTTTACCAAATGTAGTATATACTTATTTTGTTGAAACATATGTCGGTATAGTGGTTCTTCTTGTTGCTGCTCTATATTCAATTACATATGGTTATTTAGTTACGGTATCAAGTTTTGTTGCGATTGCTTCACTATATTCTGAGTCACATGCTCGTAAAGCAAAGAATATTAAAGGTCGTGCGAAAGATACAAATGCAAATGAATTTGAGAACCAGATTCAACCTTCTCCCGATCTAGTGCCAAATGAACTCCATCCTGAAATAGAAGAGCCCGCGAGTGAAGATATTCAAGGCATTCCAGCAAACGATGATGGTGATAATTCATTCAAGCCTGTAGATTCAAGCATAAATGAAAAAACAAATTTATCTACAGTATCTTTTTCCAAAGATGCTGAAGATATTTATTTAAAAGAAAATCTTGCAGAAAGTGAACTCAAAGAATAAACTAATACGCTCGTGCAACAACAGCGCCAATTAAAAATCCTCCGAATAAGAATATCATCCCGAATACGATATAAGAAGCAAATTCATTTGTTGCTGTGGATGTCACCGGTGGTATTGCCATAGGAATTACAGTATTAGGATACATAAATTTCATTACTATCGGTAATACAAATGGCCAGGCAGTATAAATAGTTGCCACAATAATAAGAGATGCAAAAAATGGAGATGAATATTTTATTAAATCGACATATGTCATTTGATTAGTAGCATATTGCTCTCTTAGTCTTTTCCTAGATGCTTCTACATTTCCCAAGCTTATATTGCCAGAAGCGTCAAACATTATATTTCCACTAGAGTCAGTTGCATCATCTAAGTCTAGCGGAACACATGTAGATTGAGCTGTATTTCTCATAGCTCTTTGTTGATTTGTACTTTCTTCATCCTCTGATTCACCAGTAATGGGGCGACCGTTTAATCCACAATTAGGACCTGTACAGCCACCAATCTCAAATCCTTCTATTCTATTTCTAAAACCCTCTTCTGATGCCGTTGTTCTTACTTGTGAATTACTAATTGTAGTTGATGGAACATTTAATACAATATCATAAGGAGGGGTATATCTTGGCCAAGTTTCAACCATGCTATTTATTACAGGGGTTTGAGCAGTAGCTTGAATATTATTTATTTGCTCTTGAATTTCTTGAAGATTTGTAGCATTTCTAACATTTTGAAATAATCTAGATAAAGCTCTTTGTGTTGGAGTTAAATTATCTAGAATTCTATTTTGTATAGAACTTAAACTTTGCTGCGTCCAAGTTGCTAATAAATTTTGATACAAATCACTGTTTATTCTTAAACCATCTCTATTTACATATACAAACGCATTATCGCCATGGGGTGGCAAACATGTAGTATAATATATAAAATCGTTAAGTCCAGCATATAAAGAACTTAATGAGTATGTAATATCACTTGATAAATAGGCAAGACCATTTAAATAAGAATTATTAACAGTGACAGTATCGTCCAAAATGATTGGTAATACAATTATGACAAATCTTGGTACTTTATCTTGCATATTTTCCAAAGTAACAATATAATCTATTTTATTTTGTACCGGTTTTGATGGATTTGTATTTACTATCCAATCAGCATGTGTTGGTATAGTTATTTGAGCATTTATGAATTGATAATTATTACCATTATATGTAACTTGAATAGAGTTTAATGCTTCATCGATTTCACCAGTTGTGCGGGCATCATCTGTAAAATTAGGGTTTGTAGTTCGTGCTGAAAATGTTGCTTGTATATTTGGTATAACATTCTTCATATTCGCATAGTAAGCTTCTAAGTCTGTGATACTTGTTTTTAATGGAAATGAAACAATTTCTGCTCCAGCACAACTGTTTAATGTTGTCGCCATCTCTCTATATCATTCCAGGGATATAGGTCGGTCCATTAAAGCGATAAATTGTTACAGTGCCTTTTTGTTTTGTTGGAATAATTTCAACACCTTCTCCATCAAATAATTCTTCACAGCCAACATCATCTTGGCAATCTCTTCGCTTATGATTAATTGGTAATGGGATAGGATTATTTGTGTCCGTGCGTGTATAATAATTAAAGCGGTCGGAACGGGATGCTAAACGACGACCATATAAAGGTAGAAGTTCACCACTTGAGGTTGTAACTATACCCATAGATTGATATGCCTCGGGCAACCCTCTTGTAGCAATTACCGGAACTGATCCAGAATTAAATATGGGAACTGAACCAACTACTCCACCGTCTAAATCAACCGGGCTTAGCCAATTGCGTAGAGGTTTTGGCGCTCGTGTATATCTATCATCGCCGCCACGCTCTACATTGATTGATATTGGCTGCCTAGGTTGCTCTTGTATCTGTTGAGCTGGCATAGATAATTGTATTGGTCTAGGAATGTTCATAACATAAATTAAAGCACTAACACCGATAAGTATAACTGCTACAAGAATAATCAATGAGGGAGTTATACATAATACACCGGGAGGACATATATCACGCCTAGGCATCTAATTAAACACTTTTGATATTTGATGAATGTAAGGCTGAATTATTCGCATTTCTCTGTAAAGCAGTATTTATAGATTCATCATCGTATGACTCAACCGCTGCTGTAGATTTTAATTGATTTTCCATTGTTCCAATAGCAGGAAGTTCTTCTTCAGGAACTGTTGGAATACGAGTATTTGTATTGGATGGTACTCCAATGAAAGACTCTTTCATAAAGTTAGGATAAGAAGGTGTTCCTTCAATTGGGTAGGTTCCAGAAGGCATATCAATATCAACAATGCCGGAAACTTCCTTCACTGGAGCTAAAGCATTCTTATTTCTTAAATCTTCATTTCGTTTTGAAATTTCTTTCGCATCATTGAAATATTCTAGTGTAGGAGTTTCAGGATTGAGATTTGGTCCTTGTGCTGCTTTAAATTTTGCATTTGCGTGATTTATACGTTCTGTAATTAGTTCTTGTGGATTTTTAAATGATTCTTTGTTAAGAACAACATTTGATATTCTTATTATTTGGGGAATGAAATATACAAAGGCGATTAAGAATACAGCGTTTGTCAAATAGTAAATGACAGCAGCAAATACAGATGTTATCAGAAAACTATTAAAACTGATTGTAAAGAAATCATATAAGCCTAAAACTGTAGCGACTAGTAAAACCACTTGATTTTCTTTGAGTGCTAACTTCATTTCTATTATGAACTAATCAAAAGTGGTGCGATAATTCTATGAAGAACCCAGAATGATGAACCGGCGAGTAAAGACTTTAGAACTAATCCTAGGGTCGTTAGTTCCCCAGTACCTTTCACAAATGACGGGAAGTAGTGAGAAATTAGAACACTGACAAATGGAAGACTCATTACAAAGAAAATAATAGATACTAGAATTGGTGTTTTTGCTTCAACAATAATATCGGAATACCAATTTTTTCTATTCATAGGAGGCATATACATAGGCTGTTGCATCATAGGCTGAGCGTACGGATTCTGAGGTACAAACTGTTGTTGATTCTGGTTACGGCCGCCGTACATCATTTGTGCAAAATCGCCGGACGTAGGATGTTCAGCCCCGATAATATGAGCCGTAGGAGGTTGAGAATCCATGGCATGTTGAGCAGTTGAATTCGGATTTGGAGAATTCATTGCCGGAGGTTGTCTTGACTGAACTTGAGGGGCTTGCATTTGCTGCTGCATTTGCTGATTTTGTGGAGAGCCGCTGGAATTCATTTCACTAAGAATTCTTTGAACTGCATTGTCGTCATTCATGCCGGCAGGACCAGATGAATCTAAATCACTTAATAGCGTTCCACTCATTTAAAAAAGAGCTATAATCTATTATTCTTTTTTAACCGTAAATGTTAAGTTAAGTATTTATAGGCACTGACCTAAATTGATAACACTTTGTGCCTAATTGATATGTTGTCACGTTAATTTCATTTACATTTGGAAGATTGTGTGCTATACAGTCGTCGCCGTTACATACTGGTCTAAAAACAATAATAGCAAATATTCCAAGTAAAAAACTAAATAGCATATGAAAGTTTTTAGTTTTTAAGAATTCAAACATTCTCTCCTATTAGTATGATTGATCCATTATTTCATTTACTTCCATTTATGGTTGGACTTGTAGTTGGAGGAATTTTATTATATGTTTATAAGGACCAGAAAACTGTCATCGTTGATTATCCCAAACCAAATGATGACACTATTTATACAGACAAAGCTGGAGTTAAATTTCAATATGTAACAAAAGAAGTTGATTGTGATAAAAACGAAGCAACTCTTAAATATTATCCTATTCAGTGATTCTTTCTATAGTTAATTATTGCTGCTTTTCTTGCGAATGATTGCTCTTCTTCTGTCTTTGCTTCTTTGGTATAGTCGCCTCCAACTTTCACTAAATCACGAATATCTTGCTCTTTGAAATCTTCACGTAATTCCATTAATATTTTACCAACTATATTCGGTGATAATACTAAAGTATCTAACTTTGATTTTTTCCATAAGGTTGTGTCAAGTACTTCATCAGCCCCGGCATTTATACCAATTCCTCCTAAATAAGGAATACTATTGGCAAATACTAATATATCATTCTTTGTTGCTAAAAGTTCTTTTAACAAATCTTCATTTTGTTGATAGAAGTTTAATAATATATCTCTCCATATAATTTCAGTATCTTGTAAGGCTTTATTAATTTTCTTACCAATCATTTTAATTAATCTTGTTCCTCGTGTTTTAATAACTTCATTATGTAAATCTTCATACCCTAATTCTAATAAGCGGGTTGCTTCAAATGCTTGATAAGGTGAAGAATATTTAACATCGCCATATACAAAGTCTCTTTGAATAAATATACTTAGAATTTTGTTCTCATTATCAACATCATTGAATATTCTAGCAATCTTACCATTTCTTAAAAATACTTCACCAGGTAATAATATTACTTCTTCTTGCTCTGTAACTTCAAGTACTTCTTTTGAATCCGTATATTTACCATATAATTTCCATAATGGGAAATCTCTAGTTATCGTAAATTGTATATCATTTTCTTTACGAACTTCATGAAGTTGTTCAAAATTAACACGACGGGTTTCAATACTCTCAATAATTTTAGATTCACGAATTGGTGAACGTAGTAATGTTTTTTGTAATTCTAAATCTTTAATTTCATTGTTGAGTTGCATATAGGATTCGGAATCTTTTGTACTCTTATATTCATCATAAGCAGTTCTTAAAAGTGCTTTTTGAATGTCAATTTGTTCTTCTAAAGCAACTATTGCGTCAATTCTCAATGTATCCATTACAACAAATTCTTCTTTTGTTAATCCTCTGTAATAATACATTGGTATAGTTGAAAGAAGGTCACCAGTTTTCTTATCGTATACTTCTAAATCTCCAGATTCTGGTGAGCGTTTGTAAAAGTATTTATCTTTCTTTTTTAATTTTTTACTTACGTGACTAAAAAACTCTTTGATTTGTACTTGTGTTTTAGCGTCATATGGAAATTCTGGATCTTCAATACTCATCTCTATTATCAGAAGGCATATTTGCTCCTAAATAAACATACTTAGGAAATCCTTCTCTTTCGGAGCCTTCTCTATCTAACATATAATACCCTGGCTTTGCATTATTGCCAGCTTGTATATTACTAGACTTTTTTACAGATTTCACAGATTTCACAGTATTTATATTCTCTAAAGGTATCACTTCATTTTCCTCTACAATCGTAACACTCGCTACAGTAGTTGTTCTTTCTCCAAAGAAAAAGTTTACTACAAAGAATGAAATAAAAGCCCATAGTATACAAAATAACCAAAATGGAAACCATGTATGTTCTTCATCATTCGTAAGACCAAACTCTTTCCAAACGCCGGTTTTATTAAACATAAGTGTTGGTTTCAAATACAATATTAAAACAACACCTAATAAATATAATAAACAACTGAGTAAAATTACTCTCATCTTCTTCTATTGTATAATTTAAAAATCATCTTCCGCCGTTTGTACCATAGCACTTGCCGAACCTTGCATATAGAAGTTGTCTTGTGTTTGTGCTTCAGACATTTCTGGGAAATCAGTAAATCCCATTTCAATACGCTGATTTCTATCTCTTTCGTATTGTTCAGCATTGTACTGATAAATTACTTTTGTTCCACCAACCGCCCAATCCCCAAGACCTAACTTCTTTTTCACTAGTTCTAATGATTTTTCCTCTTTTGACATTCTATCAAATCTGCTAATAATCTCCATCTTCTCTTTTTCATTGCGTTTTGCTATTTCAATACGTATCTCCTCATCCGTAAGTCTAAATCTTTCTTGTCTATATTTGTTTAATAATGTCTTTAGAATTTGTTTTGGCGCATTTGTTGAAGAATCTAACGATGTATTATCCTGTAAATTTGTCGGGGCTATGACATTCGGGTCAAGCATATCTCGTAAAATACCGAAAACACCGCTTTGAAGAATATATTGTACTCCAATCTTACCACCTAATAATAATGGTGTGCGCACATGCTTCTGAAAGACTTTTATAAAACTTGATAATTGCTCAATCGCATATTGTATCTTTGATTTCGCGAATCCATTTACTTTTTCTTTTAGAGGATTTAAGAAATCTGTATGGAGTGAAATAAACTTTTTAATATCTGTAATAATTAATTTATCTAAATTATAATCTGCTGGAATCTCTAACTGCTCTAAGTTAAAACCTTTCAGAATTCTTGATAATGGTATTAGAATAGATGATTCTAGTGATTCAATTACTTGACGAACTGGCTGGTCTACCATTTGTTCAATCATATGCGTGTCATTTTCTCCAATAAAATCCTTTATTTCTCTTAATCCTTGAATCGCATAACTAGATATTCTTCCATACGCTAGTGCAAAATCTGCGTCATTTGCTGTTTTATCCAATTTAATTAAATTCATCAAGGTTTCATTCATTAACTCTTTCCATTCTTCAAATGGACTTGGTTGGATAGAGTAGAGAATTTGAAATAACTCATTACCAACTTCAATATTTATTTTCTTTTCTGGCACTACAGAATTTGCTAGATGAACAGCATTCAATAGTTTCTGGAAGCTTGTGTCTGTTATTTCAACACTTTGCTCTTTTAGAGCTTGCTCTCCTTGTGTGCTAATATCTTTTGGCAGTTTGAATCCACAATATGAGCATATACCATTATAACCAGGTTGATGCGGTAAACCGAGCATTGTTCCTTGATAACATACTTTTAAGAATAGTTTATAATATTCTTCTTTAGAAACAGAGAACCCTATTTTTTCTTCCTTTCGTAATTCAAATGTAAATCCACTATGACTATTAATTGGACCTTTTGGTGTATCTTTTGGTGGAAGAGTTACTAGACTCTTTGATTTCCAGAAATTTAATGGTTTATTGATATCATTATAGCAACATGTTCTTTCACTATAAGGAGATAGTTCCTTTTTAACAGTTTCATGAGCATGTTTATGGGTTTCCAATATATATCCACGAACCTTTTCATGAATATTTGCTGCTTCAGCAATAATAACTTCTTCAGGTTCTTTATATAAGAATGGTGTAAAACCATTAGGAATGCTTTCTTGTAATCCTTCTGATAATTCTGCTTTACCAAACGTTGCCAATATATATTCTTTTTTTCTAGAAATTAAATTTTGAACATCAGAAAATACTAAAATTTCTTTCAATAAGGATTCTATGTATTTAACAATTAGTTCTTGTCGTTTTCTATCACTTCGCTCTTCTAAAAATCTAGATAAGAACCATGGGTCTTCCGATGATTCATTTGATTTTGCTACTAATATTATATTTGTAATACATGCCATAAAATCAATTATTCTTTTATCACCTTCTTTACCCAATGGATATCCGCGTAAATCAATAGTACATCCATATGTTGAAAATCTTGGAATGTAATTTGGTATATGTGTTTGGATTTCAAGAATTGCATACGCAAGAATTGAAGCAATAATAATACGATTTCTATAAATATCATAATCTTGTGCTTTTACTGTTTTTTGTTGTTTCTGTCTTGCTTTTTCAGCGGCGACATATTGTTCTCGTGTAGGTCTGCGATTTACAGCAGCATCTACGCCATTTACAATAAATATATAACCAGCAGCATCGGGAAAAATGCCAATTCTATCAAAGAGTTCACGAGTTTTTTGATAATATAAAGTCTTTGCTTCCGTATCAAATTTAATCTCTTCTACATTACCAATTGGAATACCAAGAACTTCCTCTATTTCATCTTGTGCTATTGCTTCTTTATCTACTAATTCACTTCTGCCAACTAATGGAGCGCCATCATCACTATATTCAAGAGAATTATCAAATTCTAAATTAGAAATTGCTTGGCCGCAGTTATTACAAATAAACTTTCCTTGGAATACACCGCCACTAAAACGAATAAGTAATTCTTTGTGAATTGTTTCTTTTTCACGAGGGTGTAAATATTCTTGTAAAATTAATTGTTCGTGATTACACAAGCAAGGTTTAGTACAACTCACGCAATAAATCCAATTATCTTTCTTATACGCTTGATATTGTGTTAAGAATTTGGACAATAGTTGCATGCGACCATCGTTTTCTTTTACTTTGCGAATCTTTACTAAATCATCTACATGCTGACAACTATTAATATCAGGCTTGTACAAAGCATCTTCATTTTTAATGCTAATTAATAATGCTTCATGTAATGATTCAACAAATTGTTTATTTACAAATTCATTTCTAAATCTTGCGAGTCCTTCAGGAAATCCTGCGATTGTAGCATACATTAAATTCTGTACATACATATTAAGTCCAGCAAATATTGCTATATCATTTTTCTTATAAAAAGGAATTCTCTTTTGTATTAAACCAATGAATTGATTAATAATAGGTTCAGAATTTAATATTGTAAATACTTCTTCATATCTTTCATCGCTAATAAGATTTTTATTTGTGAATACTATTGTTTTTAATTCATCATTTACCTTTTCACGAATATATTTAATATGATTTTTAATATGCGCAATTGTTGTATCAACCTTTTGTATCAAAACACTTTGCTGGTCGAAAGAAAACTCTTTTTGGTAAAACCCATAAGATTTTAATTCAATAAGAGCATCTCCTAGACCATATATAGTGAGTGGTATATTTTTTAACCAATCTTCAATCACCACATTGCCTGTAACACTTGTTTTAGAACCAACTGCTAAAATTGAGCCGGCAGATGGGATACTAGATATACCATCTTGTTCCTTTATAATCTCATCCATAATGCGACGACGTAGTAATGATCTTCCAATATCATATGCTAGTTTCCCAGAACGTGTAGAGCCAAATTCTCGCTCATACATTTTAGGAAATAGTAAATAACTTGTGATAACTGCTTCTTCAGGAGATTCTAATAATCTTGCTTCTTGGTTTTCTTTGAGACGGCCTACTCTGCCTTTTAATCCGCGTAAAACACTATATAGCACAGAGCTTATATCGCCTAGTCTTACTGGACGAGTTGGTTTAGCATTAGGGTCTGAAGAAGTTCTAGAATCAGGAAGTTTGGGTAATCCATCGACATTTGGTATCTCAATATCATCAGGATATGGTGCTCTAAAAAAGTCTTTATCTTGTAGAAATCTGGACGCACCTTGGTCTCCTTTTGTATTATATGAAATAAAGTGTTCTTTATTATATTTATCCCACCCAATATACCAATTTGGAAGAATATCTGTAGAAACTACATTTTGATTACCAACAAATCTTGTAGATGCATATTCATTCTCTTTTTTAATTGTATCAATTAAATATCGAATCGCTATATTAAGAGTAGTTTCCGTTGGGTTTTCTACTTCAGTTGGACTTTCAATCCAATCAACTCTATCTAAGTAAACAACTCTATTTACATCGGCAACTGGCTTTGAAAAATTATTATACTGGCTTGTTACTAAATCTAAAATTGTATCATAGGATGTTTCTTTTTTGGAAAGAGGAACGCCATTTTTAGCATATAATACAAGTTCATTACGAAGTAATAAACATAATTCTGTTAAACGACGAATTTCTTGTATCTTCTTTGGAGATTTCTGTTCTTTTAAATTTAATTTTGAAATTAAATCTTGAAGCATATCGCTGCGCTGAACATTATCAGTATAGTTACGTTCAGATGATACAATCTCTTTAATTTCTCCAAAAACATCATCTTCTATTTCTAGAATTTCTTCTTCTTCTAAAAGACCATCGTCTGCTTCTTCGTTTTCATTTGTAGAATTTAGTGGTGTCGGAATCTCTCTTCCTCGTAGAACATCTATTCCAGTATCAAGAGGAATACCGATATTATTAAATTCAAGGCTTATAACATCATCGTTTTCATCTTTTAGTTTTATAGAGTCTTCTTTTTCATTAACTTCTGTAATTACGTATTTACCTACAGGAACTCCTTCTGGGCCATGAAATGCTTCTGCTAGTTGTGTTACACGATAATCCTGTTGTACTACAAAAGCAGGATTTGTTCGCTTTGTTACAACAAATAAATCTTCAATATCATATTCTTCTTTTAAGAATCCATCTTCAATTACTAATTCAACTAATCTATCAGCAACTCCATCTGGAAGAATCTTAATTAAGTTTTCATCTAGATAATAAATGCGGCCACGAGTACCATCGTATCTTCCACCAATAATATGAATTTTATCACCTAGTTCAAATCCTGTTTCTTCCGTTATTTCTTTAGAATCTTCCATTCTTCCCTATAAGTTTCTAATAAAGTAAATAAAGAATAGTTGCCGTATTATTGATATAATAAAAAAGTGAAAATAATTATCTAAAGATGATGTTATATAGTAAGTTAGAAAAATGGTAGCTTCTTCTAAGTATGTCATTGGGATTGATTTGGCCACGTGTATGTCCATGGTGGCGGTTTGGAAAGACGGTAAGGTAGATATTATTGCGTCAGAATCAGGGAATCGCACTGTTCCTTCGTATGTTTCATTTACGGACGAAGAGCGTATTGTTGGTGAAGCGGCCAAGTCTATGAGTGCGACAAATCCTCGTAATACAGTGTTTGATGC
>Ga0214921_10000547_pt1 | contig 69988 bp, 57 predicted proteins | sample LL1505_MetaG_FD_177992 | JGI IMG/M metagenome (GOLD analysis project Ga0214921, IMG submission 177992) | Freshwater microbial communities from Lake Lanier, Atlanta, Georgia, United States - LL-1505 | ecosystem: Environmental > Aquatic > Freshwater > Lake | place: USA: Georgia | collected... | reverse complement strand
AAAGAGACAACCAAAGGTGATTTTGACCCTTTTTTTGTAAAATTGAAAATATTTTTTGAAAATAGTTGCATAACTAACTAATTTTACGAAAAGCTATATTATGCAACCAACTATAAAGCAGGTCGTGATCCTTGGAAGTGGTGTAATGGGTTCAAGAATCGCATGTCATTTTGCAGGCATTGGCGTACAAGTTTTATTGTTAGATCGTTTGCAACCTGGTACTGAGGAAAGTACCAATGCTAAAGAAAGAAATAAATTGGTAAACGATGCCCTTCAGTCCGCAATCAAATCAAATCCTTCCCCTATTTATACTAGTTCAGTTACTAAAAATATTCGCACAGGAAATTTTACAGATGATATGGCAAAAATTGCCGACGCAGATTGGATTTTAGAAGTGGTTATTGAAAGATTGGATATTAAAAAAAGTATTTATGATCAAGTTGAACAATACCGCAAACCAGGTACATTGGTGAGCTCTAATACTTCTGGTATTCCAATTCATTTAATGGCAGAAGGTCGTTCAGAAGATTTTCAAAAATATTTTTGCGGAACGCACTTTTTCAATCCCCCAAGATATTTAAGATTACTTGAAATCATCCCTACACCAAAAACAGATCCATCTGTGATTGCTTTTCATATGCATTATGGGGATGTATTTTTAGGCAAGACGACTGTTTTATGTAAAGACACACCAGCTTTTATAGCGAATAGAGTGGGCGTTTTTAGTATGATGAGTGTACTCCATATCATGGAAAAAATGGGCTTAACCATTGACGAAGTGGAATCCCTAACAGGTCCAATTTTAGGTCGTCCGAAATCTGCTACATTTAGAACAGCCGACGTAGTTGGGATTGATACTTTAGTTAAAGTAGCAACTGGTGTTGCAGAAAATTGCCCAAATGACGAAGCAAAAGATACATTTAAACTTCCTAGTTGGTTAGAGCAAATGGTTGCTCAAAATTGGTTAGGCGATAAAACTGGTCAAGGGTTTTTCAAAAAAGTAAAGACAGCTACTAGTAAAGAAATATTGACTTTAAATTTAGCCACCCTGGAATATGAGCCTCGTAAGAAAACGAAGATGGCTGCTATTGATGCTGCAAAAGCAGTAGACAATTTACCAGCAAGATTAAAAGTATTGTACAACTCAAAAGATAAAGCAGGACAATTTATTCAAGCTTTCCATCACAGTTTATTTTCTTATATCAGTCATCGTATTCCAGAAATCAGTGATGAATTGTACCGCGTAGATGATGCTTTAAAAGCTGGATTTGGTTGGGAAATTGGCGCATTTGAATCATGGAACGAACTCGGCATTGAAGCAGTCATTCAAGATATGAAAGCAGCAGGCGTGGCAGTGGCACCATGGGTTGAAACAATGGTAGCAAAAGGCTTATCCTTTTATACGACTAAAAATGGCAAGCGTTATTATTATGATATTGTTTCAAGTGATTATGTGTTGATTCCAGGTGCTGAGTCCTTTATCATTTTATCTGATTTTAAAGACAAAACAATTTGGAAAAATAGTGCTTGTAGCTTGGTAGACATCGGTGATGACGTATTTGGTTTTAACTGGAATACAAAAATGAATAGTATTGGTGGAGAAGTATTACAAGGATTGAATAAGGCCATTCAACTAGCCGAAGAAAAAAGTAAAGGGTTAGTGATTGCCAATGAAGGCAATTTATTTAGTGCAGGTGCAAATGTGGGTATGATTTTTATGTTAGCGATTGAACAAGACTACGAAGAGTTGGATATGGCCGTTCGTACTTTTCAAAACACCATGATGCGTGTGCGTTATTCTTCTATTCCTGTTGTAACAGCGCCACATGGATTGTGTTTGGGTGGTGGATGTGAAATGAATTTACATGCGGACGCAATTTGTGCTGCTGCAGAAACTTATATCGGCTTGGTTGAATTAGGTATTGGTGTCATTCCTGGTGGCGGTGGTACCAAGGAATTGGTATTACGTGCTTCTGATGAAATGCATACAGAAGAACCTGAAACAATTACCTTAAAAAATAGATTCCTTCAAATTGCAACTGCTAAAGTAGCGACTTCTGCACATGAGGCAATGGAGATGGGTATTTTTAGAAAAGGACAAGATCAGATTGTCCTAAATCAATCTAGAAGAATTGCAAAAGCAAAAGAACAAGTGCTTGAATTGTTTAACGCTGGTTACACGCAACCTATTCAACGCAATGATATTAAAGTGATGGGTAAAGCTGGACTTGGAGCCTTGTATGCAGGTATCAATGGCATGTGGCGTGGTGGATATGCAACAGACCATGATGCACTCGTTGCGCGTAAATTGGCTTATGTAATGTGTGGTGGTGATTTAAGTGAAGCAACAGTTGTGAACGAACAATATTTGTTGAATTTAGAACGTGAAGCTTTCTTAAGTCTTTGTGGCGAAAAGAAAACTTTAGAACGCATCCAATCAGTGATTACTTCTGGAAGACCAATTAGAAATTAATAGGTCGTCTAAAGCTTCATCCATACTTGCATAGTCAAAACTAAATCCGGCTGTAATAATTTTTGATGCACTTACTTTAGCACTCTTCAAAACTTCTACACTCATTTCTCCAAGCATTATTTTTAAGATAATGCTTGGTACATGGAAAGGTATAGCCCATGAATGAAAACGTCCTGCAATGGCTTTTGTTAATTTGGCGTTGTTCACTGGATCTGGTGCGACTGCATTGTAAACGCCTTCCACTTGTTCCTGTTCCAATGCAAAAAGCATTAGACGATTCAAATCTTGCTGATGAATCCAACTCACTATTTGTTTGCCATCCCCTAAGATAGCTGCTGCGCCTAGCTTTGCTGGCTTAATGAATTCAGCCAAAGCACCACCCATTTTATTGAACACAATTCCTATTCGAATGGTCACTAGTCGAATGCCCATTGCTTTAACTGGATGCATACTTTCCTCCCATTGTCTACAGGTGTCTCCTAAAAAACTAGGATCAACCGGATCCGTTTCTACAAAACCAGATACGCTGCTTTTTTGATTATCTGGTCCATACCAGCCAATCGCAGATGCTGCAACAATGGCTTTTACTTTATTAGGATTTGTATTCAAAGCTTTTACAAGTAATGCACTTGACTCCACACGACTGTCTAAAATGGCTTTTTTTCTTGCAGCTGTCCATCTTTTATCCGCTACACCCTCGCCTGCTAAATGAATGATATAATCTGCGGCAGCAATGGCTGCAGGGTCTACCCAACCTTTTTTTAAATCCCATTGTGCAAAAGAAAAATGTGTACGACTGGATTGTTTTTGCTGTCTAGTCAACACAATAACACGATACCCTTTGGCTAATAATAAGTTAGTTAAAGATTGTCCAACCATTCCGGTTCCACCTGTAATGAGTATTGTTTGCATACCCAAAGGTAAATAAAAAAACCCCGCCTTTACAGGCAGGGTTCCAACTAAATCAACTGTTCTATAAAAACGATTTTAATCTGGCTTTTTACCATCTAAGAATGAATTGATGGTAGAAATCTGAGTTTGGTTGTTTTCATCTTGGTCCACTGTATACTTACTATAATAGTTTTCTACGGAAGCCATGGTGTTACCAAATAAATCTAGATTTCTTCTAACATAGGCAGGTACCGCATCAAACTCAACTCCAGGATCTGCGCCATTGTTAATATTGAAAGATAAATTTCTTAATTTTTGAATACGCTCAGCTACTTTGCGTCTTTGCTCTTCTGAATTATCTAAAGAGATATCAAAACTAGAATGTTGTGGTCTGTTTTGTTCTGTTACAACAGATGCCTCACGCATCACCAATTGCATGGTTGGCTCTTCTTCCATTTCCATTTCTACGCTTCTGAATGAAGTTTCCAAGTTTTCTGTATTTTCAGTCGCAACTGGTTCAGCTGCTTGTACTGCTTCAATAAAAGCTGGAGCTGTTGGCTCAGATGCGACTGCTTCTTCTGATTCAGTTTCAGCATAAATATTCAATGGCTTGTTCAATACAAATTCCGCCGTAAAATTGGGTGCTGCTTCTTCCATATTTAATTCAAATACTTCTGCAACTTCTTCAGTCATTACTTCTTCTTCAAATGTTTGTTCTTCAACAAATGCTTCTTCAAATACTTCTTCTTCAAAAATCACTTCCTCTTCCTCTTCAAAATCTGGAGCTGAAACATATACATTACTCATTTCAGGCATCACAAACTCTTGCATTGTTGGGGCTAATTCATCCAATATAATTTCAACGGTATCGGTTGTTACATCCGCTTCTGGTATTTCTAATGTATCTTCTATTGGCTCATTGGATTCAACTGAAGCAGTTGGTTCAATTGGGGTAGCTTGTTCTGATTGTAATGTCATCACAATCTTTTCTTCCACTGGCACTTCTACTTCCTTCACTGCTTCTTTTTTAAATGGATCTTTATGTTCAAATCCAGTTGCAATTAAAGTAATGCCTAATTTTTCACCTAAGGTTTCGTCATAACCCATGCCCATGATGACATCACTATGTTCACCAGTACGCGCACGTAAAATCGTGTTGATGCTTTCTAATTCATCCATACTGCATTCATATTCTCCTTCGGCACTATTAATATTTAATAAAATCCATTTTGCACCTTTAATATCGTTGTCATTCAATAATGGTGAATTCAATGCTTCCTCAATTGCTCTTTCTGCTCTATTTTCTCCAGCAACTTCCGCCTTTCCTAAAATTGCAACACCACCATTTTTCATAACTGTGCAAACATCTGCAAAGTCAACGATGATATGACCGCGACTATTGATCACATCTGTGATACATTTTGCAGCAGTTGCTAATACATTATCCGCTTTAGTGAATGCCTCTTTCATTTTCAAATTACCATATTGCATGCGCAACTTGTCATTTGAAATCACCAACAAAGTATCTACGTATGGTTTCAATTCATTGATACCCTCTTCGGCTTGTTTTTGACGACGTGGTCCTTCAAAACCAAATGGCGTCGTGACAATACCTACTGTCAAAATACCTAAATCCTTACAAATTTTTGCAATGATTGGCGCGCCACCTGTTCCAGTACCACCACCCATTCCAACTGTGATGAATGCCATTTTGGTATTCACTTCTAAAATTCTTTTGATCTCTTCCAAAGATTCTTCAGTGGCCATTTTACCAACAGAAGGATCCGCACCAGCACCCAAACCTTGGGTCAAATGTGGTCCTAATTGAATTTTATTTGGAACAAGACTCTGTTCGATCGCCTTAGAATCTGTATTACATATGATAAAATCTACCCCTTCAATATCTTGTTGAAACATGAAGTTAACGGCATTGCTTCCCCCGCCGCCAACACCAAGCACTTTGATGATGGATGATTTTTGCTTAGGTAAGTCAAATTGAATCATTCGGATTTGTTTTTGTAGTTAGGTTAGTTGGTCGTAATTGGATCTAAATTACTTAATTTCAATCGATTAGGTTCTATAAGTTATAAACGATATGTGGGTAATTTTATGCTAAAGGTTTGTCTTCTTCTTCGTTAAAAATCTCGATTAAGTTGTTCTTGAAACGATCCCAGAACTTACTTTTTCGCTTTTCAATTTGCTCCTCAGAAACAGTTGTTGCCACTTGTTGCGGACTGGTTCTTTGGGCATTATTTTGAGGATTTGAAACTGCAGCATTTACTGTCAATGCTCTTGGCACTTCTACTCTTTTATGCGTCTCAGTAAACACTTTATAATTTTGCTCATAATCATTATATCCTTTTAAAATCAAACCAATACATGTTGCATACATTGGTTTTTTTAATTCGTCTATATGATTAGGTGCTAAATGTTCGTTAGGCAATCCAATTCTTGCATTCAAGCCTGTGATGTATTCAGTTAATTGAATCAAATGTTTTAATTGAGATCCGCCACCAGTCAAGATAACACCGCCATTCAACATACGGCTATCTAATCCAACTTGCTTTAAATGATACGTCACAAAATCAAGAATCTCACTCATTCTAGCTTGTATAATAGCAGCTAAATTCTTTACACTAATTTCTTTAGCAGGCATTCCTTTTAATCCAGGGATGGTTACATAAGCATTTGCTTTTGCCTCATCAGATAAAGCACTTCCAAACTGCACTTTCATTGCTTCTGCTTGACTCTTTAAAACACCCAATCCCATTCTGATATCATTGGTGATATTTTCGCCGCCAAATGGAATCACAGCGGTATGCTTTAAAATACCTTCATAGAACACCGCAAGATCACTTGTTCCTCCACCTATATCTAAAATTGCAACCCCTGCTTCCATATCAATATCGCTCATAACTGCACTAGCAGATGCCAAGGGCTGAAGTACTAAATCTTTTGTAATCAAGCCGCTTCTTTCTACAGAACGATTGATATTACGGATGGCATTTCTGTCCCCAGTGATAATGTGGAAATTTGCACCCACTTTAACACCGTTTACCCCAACTGGGTCTTTAATATTTTGGTTATTGTCCACATGAAACTCTTGTGGAATCACATCGATGATTTGATCTCCTGCTGGAATAAATGTTTTTCTTTGGTTGTTGATCAATTGCTCAATTTCCCAAGCCTGAATCTCATTTTCAGCATCCTGTCTTACTTGATCTCCTCTTGTTTGTAAACTCTTAATATGATGGCCAGCGATACCTACGTATACTTCGTGGATTTCTAAATCTGGATTGCTTAAATGACAGTTTTGCAAAGCTTGTTGAATGGCTTTGATGGTTTGATCAATGTTTAATACTTGACCATGTTGAACTCCATTACTATTTGCACGCCCGAATCCCAGGATTTCTAATTTCCCAAATTCATTCTTTCTTCCGGCAATTGCAGCAATTTTTGTTGTACCAATGTCAAGACCCACAATGATGGGAGAATCGTTCTGACTCATTTTTATAGGTTTTAGTTGTTAGTTTTCGTAGTTGGAGACTTCAACTTCTTAGGCATTAACGCCTTCGCAGTCTTATTCTTTTTAATTAACGAATTATTTTTAGGTTTATTGTTCATTTTAGGCTTTGATTTGACCACTTTTGCTTGAACCTTTTGCTCAGATAAAGTTGCAATCACTTTGTTCTTAACTAATTTGACCGAATCAGTTTTAATGGCAGGCAAACCTTTGATAGTACTATCTAAATTTGCAACTGGAGCTTGCATCATTAAAGCTGAATCACCCATTAGCAATTTAAAATCACTTGAAAATTGAATTGGCTGCAGCCCTTTTTTCAATGCCACTACCTGATGATTGAATCTACAATCAATGAACTGATAGGCATTAACTCCAGAACCCAACCAAACTTTTTTATAAAAAGTAAATAAACGATTTAATTTATCCTCCAGCTGATCTACCGTTCCCAATAAAACTATATGATCGCCAAGGGTTGGTACCATTTCAAAAGTCCCATTAGGCGCTATATTCACTTGTGCGATTTGGGCCAAGAAAAAACTATCTCTTTGAATCGTCTTGGCAAAAAATAAAATGTCTTTTAATAATACACTATCTGGTTTTGATAATTTTGGTTGGTCTGTAGGGAAACCTGTAAATACTGGAAGATTCAATACTGTCAATTGTTTTAGAGGAAGTCTCCAACCCTCATTGTCAATATAAAATGATGTTCCATTTGCAGTAAATACCCTTGCAATTGGAATTCTTTGTTCGATTTTAGCTTCTAAGACCAGTTTGTTATTGACAAAAAATTCTGCATTTTTGACCCATTCTGTTTTTTCAATAAACTGCTCTAACCTAGTTAAATTAATTTTTTCAATTGGCATACCTACTTGTACACCTTGTTCATTCAAAATTAGACGGATGGCTTTTTCATCCATAAATAAAGCTTGTGCTCGTTCACCAACTAATTCAACTTGTATATCTGTTAATTGTTTTGCTGTCTTAGCTTTCCATGAAATTACAAAAAGTACAATCAGCCCTGCAGCAGCAATGCTCCAAATAATTCTAATTGCTATTTTTTGCCATTGTTTCATGTGCTATTTTGTAAGGATGTCTTGAATTTGATTAATACATACATCTATGTCACCTGCGCCAGCCATCACTATTAGCTTATCATTTGTAGATGCTGCCCATGTCATAAGTTGTTCTTTTGACATTACTTGCTTTTTTTCAATTGTCATAGCAGCTAATAACATATCACTTGTTACGCCGGGTATCGGTAATTCTCTGGCTGGGTAGATTGGTAATAAAATCACTTCATCTGCTTGATCCAATGTGGCTGAAAATCCAGCTGCCTGATCCTGTGTTCGACTATATAAATGTGGCTGAAACACTAAAACCATTTTTTGATTTGGAAAAATACTTTTTACCCCACTAATCAATGCACTTAATTCTTCGGGATGATGCGCATAGTCATCTATCAATACCTTATTAGCTGTTTTCACTTTATATTCAAAACGACGTTTCACGCCTTTAAAGTCTGCCACTGCTGCAATTATTTTTTCATCCGCTATACCAAGGTTGAGTGCGATCGCAATTGCAGCCGTTGCATTTTCTACATTGTGTAATCCACCCATATTCAACACGACATTTTTTAGGACACCTTTTGGATGTACTAAATCAAAAGTATATGAACCATCCACTACTTTTAAAGCGCTTGTATGATAGGCTGCTTGTTCTTGATTGTACCCGTAAGTTGCAATCGTTTTGTCCGTTGTATTTGTTTCTATCGTTGTTCCAAACTTCTGAATCAAGACCCCTCCAGGTTTTATCTTATCTGCATATTGTCCAAATGCTTTTAACACTTCTTCTGCAGTGCCGTAGATATCTAAATGGTCTGGATCCACAGCAGTGATCACAGCTATATTCGGTGATAATTTTAAAAAGCTTCTGTCGTATTCGTCTGCTTCAACAACCACCACATTTTTTTCGTGACTCCAAAAATTAGTGTCATAATTAGAAGCGATGCCTCCCAAAAATGCATTACAGCCATAACCAGTATGTCTCAAAATATGAGCAGTCATCGAAGTGGTTGTAGTTTTGCCATGTGTACCTGCAATCCCTATTGTAAATGCATTTTCAGTCACCCATTGCAACACATCACTTCGCTTTACCACTAAATAACTGTTATCTCTAAAATAATTCAACTCTTTATGGTCTGCAGGTATCGCTGGTGTATAAACAATGACTGTAGCTGCTTTGTCTATTTGATTCAAATCATCTTCAAAATGAATGGCGATACCCTCGTTGATTAAACTATCTGTCAATGCAGTTGGAGTTTTGTCATAACCAGACACCACAACCCCTTGTGTATTAAAATACCTTGCCAAAGCGCTCATACCAATACCGCCAATGCCAATAAAATAAATACGTTTCAAGTTTGTTAGAGGGTTCATATCTTATGTTCTATTTAGAGACTATTTCATGAATAATTTCCGCTGCAATCACCTGATCTGCATTTTTCCATGCAAATGATTGAATCTTTGCTTCCATTTCGTTCAATAAATTTTTGTTAGCAATTAATTTTTCAACCATTGGGAACAATTCGGTCATCACATTTTTATCTGCAATCATTTGTGCTGCATGTTCTTTGACCAAAACTTCTGCATTGAATGTTTGATGGTCTTCTGCTGCATGTGGATAGGGTACAAAAATGCATGCCTTACCAGTGATTGCAATTTCTGCAACTGCCATGGCACCTGAACGACTTACCACCATATCTGCTGCAGCGTAAGCAGCACTCATATCATTGATAAAACTGTCTACATAAACATTTCCAAATTCGCTCGCTGCGGCTTTGAAATTTGCAGCATTTGGCTTACCAGTCTGCCAAATTAATTGTACTCCCATTTCTTCAAATGCAGCCAAATTTTGTTGAATGGCTTGATTGATGGATGCCGCTCCCAAACTTCCTCCAATGATTAATAGCGTAAATTGATTTGGTTGTAAACCAAATTGCAACAATGCAGCTTCTTTATCAATTGCACCTTCTACAATATTTTGCCTCACGGGATTGCCTGTGATCTGAATTTTTTTGAATGGGAAAAATGTTTCCATGCCTTTTGTACCAGTAAATATTTTTATGGCTTCTTTGCCTAACCATTGATTCGCTTTCCCTGCAAATGCATTGGCCTCATGTATGAAAGTGGGTATCCCTTTTGCTTGTGCGTATTTTAAAACAGGGAAGCTAGAATAACCCCCTACTCCAAAAACGGCATTGGGTTTAAATTGATTGAAAATGGTTTTAACTTGAATAAAACTTTTAATCAACTTAAATGGTAAGGTTATATTCTTAAAAATATGTTGTCTGTTAAAACCCGCAATGGTTAATCCAACTATTTGGAATCCTGCTTGTGGTACTTTCTCCATTTCCATTTTTCCTTGGGCACCTACAAATAAAATTGAAGCTTCAGGCTGTAGTTTCTGAATTGCTTGTGCAACAGCAATAGCAGGAAAGATATGTCCACCTGTTCCCCCACCAGCAATGATGATGCGCAAAGACTTATGTACTTGATTAGACATTTGCTGGTACTATGGTTTCGTTAGGGATTTCAATATCTGTTTCTACTGGTGCCTTACCTTCCATTTGCTCTACGTTTCTAGCAACACTTAATATCAAACCAATGGAACAACATGTAAATATAAAAGAGCTTCCACCCATACTTAATAATGGCAAAGTCACTCCAGTTACAGGCACAATGGCTACATTCACCGCCATATTTGCAACTGCCTGAATGATGAGTGTAAAGCTCAAACCTAGAGCTAAAAAAGCACCGAATGCATAAGGGCACTTTCTAAATATTCTGATACATCTAAATAAAAAAACTAAGTAAATGAAGATAATAAATGCCCCTCCTAATAATCCATACTCTTCTATGATCACAGCATAAATAAAATCATTATAGGCCTGTGGTAAAAAGTTTCTTTGTTGACTATTGCCTGGACCTAGCCCAACAAAAATACCTCCATTGGCAATCGCAATTTTTGCTTGTTGCACTTGGTAAGGCACTTCACTATCTTTTGCATACATAAAATCCTGAACACGATTCACCCAAGTTCCAAAGCGACCCCAGCTTTTTAATGACTCCGCAATAACTGGTTTACCCGAATCAATTTTTCCATCATTGGCTTTATGTGTCGCAATTGCAACACTAATGATAATAACGATTGGTATCATCGCCACTCCAATGGTTAATAGAATATGTTTAAAGCTCACCCTGCCAATAAATAATAAAAGTAAAGAGGTGGCGCCTGTCAATAATGCGTTTGATAAATTTGCAGGCATGATTAAACCGCAAATAATGAATACTGGAATAATCACTGGTAAAAATCCTTTCTTAAAATCCTTAATCACTTCTTGCTTTTTACTAAGCACCTTAGAGAGGTACATAAATAAAGCCAATTTAGCCACATCACTACTTTGAATGGTTAAATTTATAATTGGTAATTTAATCCACCTGCTACCTTCATTGATTTTGGCTCCAAAAAATAATGTGTAAATTAATAAAGGCACAGCTAGTATAAATAATATAGTTGCAACACGTGAAAAAACAGTATAGTTCACTCTATGTAAACCAAACACCACTAATAAACCAATCAATGTAAATACAATCTGTTTAAATAAATAAAAACTTGTATTACCACGATACATTTTATAGGCGAGGGATCCAGTTGCACTATACACAACCAAAATAGAGATCAGTGATAATAAGATCACTAAACCCCAGATATATTTATCTCCTCTAGTTCTTTGGTCTAGATGTTCTCTCATTCCTCCAATGGAAGGCATTTGAGAAAATAACTTATCTGTGGTTTCTTTGAACATGGTTATAATGCTTTTACGCTTTCTTTAAATTGTTGCCCTCTGTCTTCATAGTTTTTAAATAAATCAAAACTTGCACAAGCAGGACTTAATAAGACTACATCCCCTTTTTCAGCTAATTTAAAGGAGCTGTTTACCGCTTTTTTAGCAGAATCAACTTCAATAATTTGTGCGACTTTATCCTTAAAAAATTCAATCAATTTTGAATTATCAGTACCCATACAAATAATCGCTTTTACTTTTTCCTTCACCAGGTCTGCCACTAACTCATAATCATTGCCTTTGTCTACTCCTCCTAAAATCAATATTGTAGGTTTTTGCATACTCTCTAATGCATACCAAGTACTATTGACATTGGTTGCTTTACTGTCATTGATAAAATCAACGCCTTTGACTGTTGCAACAAATTCCATTCGATGTTCCAAGTTGTGGAAATTGCTTACCGCTTCTCGGATTTTCTCTTTTCGGATACCTAAAGTGGAAGCAGCAATGCTAGCAGCCATGGTGTTGTAAGCATTGTGTTTGCCTTTTAAAGCAAAATCATAAATACTCATAGTCACTCTTTCTTCTTGGATTTTTAACATCATTTGTTCATTCTTGATGTAGCCGCCTTTTTTTAATTCTTGTTTCATAGAAAATGGTAGTAGGTTAGTATTTGTAGTTAGTAGTTCTAGATGTTTTACGATGATTTCGTCGTCTATGCAATAAATAAAGCAGTCTTTTTCAGTTTGGTTCTCTATAATTCTAAACTTGCTTTTGATATAATATTCAAATTGATAATTGTATCTGTCTAAATGATCTTCGGTAATATTTAATAGAATTGCGATATCTGGTCTAAAGGTTTTGATATCATCTAATTGAAAAGAGCTGACTTCGATGACGTATAATTTTTTAGGATCTACTGCAACTTGTCTAGCAAAAGAGTATCCAATATTGCCTACAATTGCTACATCTTGTGCTGCCACTTTACAGATATGGTATAATAAAGAAGTCGTTGTGGTTTTACCATTGCTTCCTGTAATTGCAACTATCTTACTATCCCCCTTGTATCTATACCCAAATTCAATTTCACTCATCACAGGAATGCCCTTTGCACGAATTTGCTTCACTAATTCACTTTTCTCTGGGATCCCCGGGCTTTTCATGACTTCGTCTGCAGCTAAAATTCTTTCAACATCATGCATGCCTGATTCAAAAGGAATCGCATTCGCTTCTAGCTCTGCTTGAAAAATTGGCTTAATAGCACTTGCATCGGATACAAATACATTGTACCCTTTTTGCTTTGCTAGCAAGGCAGTGCCTACACCGCTTTCTCCTGCACCTAATATGACAATATTGGTAGCCAATTTATCTTGTTTTTAAGGTTAGGATAGAAGTGATTACTAAAAGGATGGTGATGATCCAAAAGCGAACAGCAATTTTACTTTCATGAAACCCTTTCTTTTGATAATGATGGTGTAAAGGACTCATTAAAAACACGCGACGTCCTTCACCATATTTTTTCTTTGTATACTTAAAGTAACCCACTTGAATAATCACACTTAAATTTTCGATTAAAAACACCCCACAGAAAATTGGTATTAATAATTCCTTACGAACAATGATGGCCAAAGAAGCAATGATACCTCCTAAAGCAAGACTTCCTGTATCCCCCATAAAGACTTGTGCTGGATAAGCATTGTACCATAGAAATCCGATACAAGCCCCTACAAATGCACCTACAAAAATGGATAACTCTCCTAAATTAGGTATGTACATAACATTTAAGTAATCGGCAAAAACATAATTACCACTTACATAAACAAAAATGCCTAATGCTGCTCCTATGATTGCACTCACCCCTGCTGCTAAACCATCTAAACCATCTGTAATATTCGCACCATTGGAAACGGCTGTGATAATGAATGTGACTACTAAAATATACACAATCCAAGTATATTTTTCTGCACCAGGACCCATCCAGCTTATTAATTTACTGTAATTAAACTCGTGGTTTTTAACAAATGGGATTGTTGTGATAGGCGTTTTTACTTTTACAAATCGGCGCTCCTCTCCATTAATCATTCTAACAACCACATCGGCACCCTTGGCAATTTTTTCGCCTTTTGCTAAACTCGCTGCCACATTGGTCGAAATAATTTCACGCTCCACAGTGACAGCATTGCTAAAATACAATGTCACACCAATGATGATACCCAATCCAACTTGTCCAATGACCTTAGAAATGCCAGCTAATCCATCACTATTTTTCTTTTTGTAAGCTTCTCCTTTTTCTTGTGCATCTTTTCTTGCGCGAATTTTAAAATAATCATCTAAGAAACCAATCAAACCTAGCCACACCGTACATAGAATCATCAATCGGATATAGACTTTATCTAAATTGGCAAATAGTAAGGTTGGTATTAATACACTCATTAAAATAATGATTCCCCCCATTGTTGGTGTCCCCTTTTTTTGTTGCTCACCTGCCAATCCTAGCTCTCTCACACTTTCTCCAATTTGTTTTTTCTGCAAAAACAAGATCATTTTTTTTCCATATACAGTTGCTATAAATAGAGACAACAAAATGGCCATTGCAATTCTAAAAGTCAAAAATTGAAACATGCCAGTACCAGGTAAATTAAATGACTTGTCTAACCATGAAAAAAATTGATACAGCATAGCAAATTATTTAGCAAATGAGTTGAAAATATTTTGTAAAATTTGTTTATCGTCAAAATCAGATTTTACCCCTTTGATATCTTGGTATTTTTCATGCCCTTTTCCTGCAATCAAAATAATATCCCCAGGTTTTGAAAAACTTACAGCTGCCTTAATCGCTTCGTAGCGGTCTACGATATTGACATATTTTCTTTTTGCTGCACTGCTTAATCCCATTTCCATATCCTTGATAATCTGATTTGGATCTTCGGAACGAGGATTGTCACTAGTGAAAATGACTTTGTCACTTAAATCACAAGCCACTTGACCCATGATTGGTCTTTTGGTTTTATCTCTATCTCCACCACAACCCACCACTGTGATCACGGTCTCTCCGCCTTTCTTTAATTTTGCAATGGTTTCCAATACATTTTGTAAAGCATCAGGTGTATGTGCATAATCCACGATACCAATGGAATTTTCGTTACTAATGATATAATCGAATCTGCCCTCTGCACCAGTTAATGCACTTAAGATCGTTAATACTTTTTCTACATTTTCTCCCAACTGAATTGCAACACCATACACTGCTAAAAAATTATACGCATTAAATGTGCCAATCAGTCTGCAATGCACTTCTACCTCGTTTACATTCAATACCAATCCAGTCAATTGATTTTCTAAAATCTTTCCTCTATAAGTAGCTGGTGCATGTAATGCATAGCTGAATTTTTTTGCTTTGGTATTTTCCAACATCGTTGCTCCATTTGAATCATCTAAATTGGTAATAGCAAACGCAGTTGAATTTAAATCGTCAAAAAATATTTTTTTAACACGCACATACTCTTCGAAAGTTTCGTGATAGTCCAAATGATCATGTGTGATATTGGTGAAAGCAGCACCAGTAAATTGTAAACCAGTAATACGATGCTGGTGTATGGCATGACTACTGCATTCCATAAATACGTGCGAACAACCTTCTAATACCATATTAGCTAACAAAGCATTTAAGCGAATCGCGTCTGGTGTAGTATGCGTTGCAGGAATAATGCGCTCACCAATTTGATTTTGAACTGTGCTCACCAAGCCGCAAGTATACCCCATCTCAGAAAACAACTTAAATAATAAGGTAGCCACCGTAGTTTTACCATTGGTCCCTGTCACACCTACTAATTTAATTTTAGTAGACGGCTGTCCATAATATTGATGCGCCATTAAAGCAACAGCCTCATGCGTATTAGCCACAACGATATAGGTAATACCCGAATGAATTTGTGCTGGTAGATGTTCACATACAATCACTGTTGCACCTTTTTCAATAGCTGTTTCGATAAATTGATGGCCGTCTGCTTGCAAGCCTTTAATAGCAACAAAAGCAGTTCCTTGTTGAACCAATCTAGAATCAATTTGTATATCTACAATCTCTTGATTGGTAGCACCTATTACTTCTCTCAAAGCAACGCCAAATAAGATATGTTGTAAAGATGTTATCATATAATTAATTCAGCTCTATCATGATTTGTTGACCTCTTTGAATATATTGTCCTTGCAAAATACTTTGACGAATCACTTTTCCCTTTCCACTACATTTTACAATCAATCCTTTTTTCTCACATAACCATAAAGCATCTTTTAGTTTCATGCCACTGATATCAGGCATGGTGCTATCAGAAATCATTTGCAACTGTTGCCCTGCTTTTAAAGCCCTTCCAGCACCTTGCACTTTTGCCCAGTCTGCATTATTTGGAGTTGAATCCTGATACGTCAACGTCAATTGTTTAGCGATTGATTGTAAGGATGTTTTTGAAATCGTATAATTGAACAATTGAGAATCTTTTAAATTAAAACTTGGGGCTTTATCTATTTTATTTTGGATATACGTAACGTACAATCTGTCAGCAATCTCTTTAAATACAGGACCTGCCACGGCAGCACCATAAAATGGATGCGCATTTGGCTTGTTTTTAATATTAACTATAATTGTGTATTGAGGATTGTCTGCTGGAAAATAGCCTGCAAATGAAGATTGGTAAATATTATCTCCATAACCCTTATTTCCATTAGCTACTTTGGCTGTACCTGTCTTACCAGCCACTTTATAGGGACTGTTTTTAAATAAGGTTTTAGCTGTGCCATTGATGCAAACGCCTTCTAATGCTAATTGAGCTGATTTAATTGTTGCTGGACTAAAGACTTGTGTATTGTACACTTTTGGAGCAATCGTTTTAATTATTCTACCTTCTTCTTGTATGCTATTCACTAAATATGGACGCATCATCACACCATTATTGGCCACCATATTATATACGGTCAATGTTTGTATTGGTGCAATTGCAATGTTATAACCAAATGCCATCCAAGGCAAAGTGGTAGGGCCCCATAATTGATCCCCAGGTCTAGTAATTTGAGGACGACGCTCACCTACTAAATCAATCCCTGATAAGGAATCCAATCTTAATCTTGTAAGGTGTTTGAAATATGCAGATGGATTGTTCGTATAATTATTTACAGCGATTTTTGCCATGCCTACATTTGAACTTTCCTCAAATGCTTCTAGCACTGTGGCTTGAAATTTTCCATGCTTTTCTGAATCATATACCGTTCTGCCAGCAATCTGCCAAACACCACCTTCTAAATTGATAGAAGTATTTAAAGTAACTTTTCCGTCTTCTAATGCTTGCATTAGGGTCACTAACTTGAAAGTAGACCCTGGCTCAGAAGGTGTGATAGCATAATTTAAATCCTCGGCATAAAAGCCGTCTCTTATCTTTCCTAAATTTGCAATAGCTTTGATCTTTCCTGTTTTCACTTCCATCACCATTGCAACCCCATGTTGTGCTTCATTGCCAATCATCATTTTCATTAAAGCATTGGTCGTTACTTCTTGGATATAGACATCAAGTGTGCTTACAATATCTTTTCCTGTTTCAGGTTCAATTTCAAATTCGCCCTCTTGTACTGGAACAGTAACGCCACCTGCAATTGCTCGAACCAACTGTTTTCCATTTCGACCATTCAATACAGTATCGTAAGATAATTCCAAGCCTACTTTATTTTGATCTCTAGCTAAACCAATTGTTCTGTATCCCATATTTTGATAAGGATTCAAACGGATATTTTTTTCTTGCGCTATAAATCCACATTTATACCTTCCTAAACGAAACAATGGAAACTTAGCCATTTCTAAGTATTGCTTATAACTCACTTTTTTTCTTAATTCATAATTTGGCTCACTTGCCTCAAAAGCCTTGGTGAGTCCATCTTTATAAGTGCCAGCAGATTGATCCTTGAATAATTCAGCCAAAGCAATACTGAGTGAATCAATATTTTCTCTAAATAATTTGCCTCCTTTTTCGTGTAATGGCTCTACTCTAAAATCGATATAAATATCAAACTGAGGCACATTGGTACTTAGCATCTGTCCATCTTCACTATAAATTGTACCTCTGTCTGCAGGAATTTCAATAATACGTTGGTGTAAGCTGTCGCTTAAGCCTCTCCAATAAGCGCCTTGCACTTGTTGAATGTAAAATGCTTTACCTAAAATAAAAAGACATACCACTACGACTAAAATATAGCTTAGGTAAACTCTCCATAGTATGTCGCGTTTTACATCCATTATTTGGCTTTGTTATTTTCATTATTTATATCAATACGTTTTTCCAATGGTATACGTATAGACATATCCTTAGAAACTTGTAAGCCATATGGTGCCATTGCTTTTTCAATATTGATAGATTCACTCTTAAGCATTAAATCTGCTTTAAGTGTTTTATACTCAAATTGCAATTGCTTAATTTCCTTTTTAGTGGTGTTGATTTTACGGATTGATTTATCCGTCAAGTGTCCATTAGCGATATAAATGATCGCTAGTACTGCCAAGAACAAAAAGTAACTAATGTTCATAACAATCCATTCGTAGTTAAGTATGCTAACGATAGCAGACTTAGGGGTGTTTTTTACAGGTACGGACATACGGTTTATACTCTTTCAGCAGCGCGCAATTTTGCACTTCTGCTTCGATTGTTTTCTTTCATCTCTTTTTCAGAAGCCACAACAGGTTTTTTTGTTATGATCTTCCAAAGCACTTCTTTCTTAATGGAAAGAAACGGGTTGGTAACATCGTCTTCATCAGGTCCTACTTTGAATGCATTTTTTACCATACGATCTTCGATAGAGTGGAACGTAATAATCACCGCTCTACCACCTTCATGCATGACATCTGGTAATTGTGTTAAAAATTCATTCAACACAACCATCTCCTCATTCAATTCCATTCGGATAGCCTGGAACACTTGTGCCCAATATTTATTTGGATTTCCTTTTACGACTGGCGCAATTAAAGTTTTAAAATCTTGTACGGTAGATAACTTTAATAGACGTCTTTGTGTGACAATATGTTTCGCTAGGGTCTTAGCGTTGGTGACTTCACCATATTGCTCAAACATTTTATGTAGTGCTGCTTCTGAATAGCTTTCTATAATATGCGCTGCTGTTCTTGTTTGACGTTGATCCATTCTCATGTCAAAGGGACCGTCAAAACGAATAGAGAAACCTCTTGAACCTTCATCAAATTGATGGCTACTTACGCCTAAGTCGGCTAAAACACCATCCACTTTATCAATTTTATTCAAGCGAAGGAATCGTTGTATATACCTAAAATTTTCAGGTATAAAAATAATTCGATCATCATTTGGTAGATTCTTTTTAGCATCCGCATCTTGATCAAAAGCAATGAGTTTTCCTTTCGGACCCAACTTTGATAAAATACCTCTACTATGTCCTCCTCCTCCAAACGTCGCATCTACATAAATACCATCAGGTACGATATTTAGATGCGCAATGGTTTCTTGAAATAAAACAGGTATATGGTAATCTAAGTTTAAGTTGGATGTAGGGTTGGTCATCTTCCTTAATCTTGATTTTTAATACCTGACATTACTTCCTGCGCTAGATTGCTAAATGCATCTGCAGAGAAATCCTCAAAGAGCTGTTTATAAGTACTTGCATCCCAAATTTCAAAACGATCCAATGCTGCCGCTAATACAATTTCTTTTCCAGGCAATGCAAACTCTCTTAAAGTAGGAGGCAGCAATAAACGGCCTGCGCCATCCAACTCAACTTCGGTTGCACCGCCTAAGAACTGACGACGGAATTGTCTCACTTTGGGATCAAAGTCATTCAATTGGCTAATTCTGTCCAAAATCGCTTGCCAGCTTTTTAACGGATAAAGTGTCAAGCACTTTTCAAATCCTCTACTTACGATAAAGCGCGTCTCCCCTTCTGCCAGTTGCTTTTTCAAGCTGCCTGGAACTAGGAAACGCCCTTTTGCGTCGATAGTTGATTGATATTCTCCGTGAAAACCTGTCATTTGTTAATAATTTGATCTTTATTTTACCACTTGTTAACACAAAATAACACTTTTTACCACTTTTATAGGCCAAACAACCCCTTCTAGTTTTCCACAAGAAATGAACCAAGCCGAAAGTCAAGCTATGATTGAGTTTGAGGCGATTCTGAGTCATTTTAATAATTTTGGGTGTGAAGAGCTGTGGATAACCTTTTTTTTAGGGTTAAAAAGCTGTGAATAGCTCTAAATCATGGCATTTGGTTCGGTTTTGCTATTTTTACAGCATGAAAATGGCCGATTTTGATTACGATTTACCTGATGCGCGCATTGCCTATACCCCAGCGGCCAATAGATCGGATAGTAAAATTTTAGTTTGGGATCAATCCATTATCGCAGAAGGACAATACAAGGATATTGCCAATTACATTCCAAGGGCACACAGTTTATTCTTTAACAATAGCAAAGTCATTGCAGCAAGAATTTTATTTGATAAGTCGTATGGCTTTGATGCTGAAAAGATGATAGATCCAAATTCATCTTCAAATAGCAGACAAAATAAGATTGAAATTTTTTGTCTAGAACCAACTGCTGCGTTTACGCCAGTGCAATTAGCAATGCAAGCCACCAATAAAGTACAATGGAAATGTTTAGTGGGTGGTGCTAAAAAATGGAAGTCGGAACTTTTACAAAAGGAACTCTTATATGATGATATATGCATCCTTTTATCTGCAAAAAAAATAGCGCAAGAAGAAGGACATTTTATCATTGAATTTTCTTGGAATCATCCGAGCATTGTTTTTTCTGAAATCATTGCCCTTGTTGGTCAAATTCCATTGCCACCTTATATACAAAGAGAAGCTAATGCAACGGATAAAGATCGCTATCAAACAACCTATGCAACTACAGAAGGATCTGTTGCAGCCCCGACTGCTGGCTTACACTTTGATGAGCAGGTATTTAAAACATTGACAGCAAAAGGCATTGATAAAAAATTCATCACACTCCATGTTGGAGCAGGTACATTTATGCCAGTTAAAGTAGATGATTTTCATGACCATTTAATGCATGCTGAATTCATTGATGTCGACCTTCAAACAATAGAGTACTTAGCTACAACTTCAAACAACATCATCGCAGTTGGAACAACCTCACTTAGGACATTAGAATCATTATACTGGTTGGCAATTAAAATAAAGCGAGATCCCGAGATGGATATCAACGAAATAAATTTATTGCAATGGGATGCTTATACTTTAGATGCGCAGCATGAGACGGTGCAAGAAGCCATGCAGTATTTAATAGATTGGATGACTTTAAATCAATTAAATAGGCTCATTGCAACAACTCAATTAATGGTTAAGCCGGGATATCAATTTAAAATTTGCAAAGGATTGATTACAAACTTTCACCAACCAAAGTCTACACTTTTATTAATCATTGCGGCCATTGCGGGAGACCAATGGAAAACCGTTTATGAGCATGCGCTAGCAAACGAGTATCGATTTCTTAGTTATGGAGACGGGTGTTTATTTTGGTTGAATCATCGGTAGGCTAATTTCAACCTTGGTCCCTTTGTCTATCTCACTTGAAACTTGTATAGTGCCTTTGTGCATATCAATGACCCATTTTACATAACTCATACCTAATCCAAATCCTTTTACATTGTGGATATTGCCTGCGTGTGCACGATAGAACTTTTCAAATATATGCTTCACTGTATCAGGATTCATTCCAATACCTTTATCCTCAATCGTAATCACCATTTTGTTAGATACAGTTTTGGTTTTAATGCTGATATCAATTTCAGACTTGGCATACTTAATTGAGTTATCTATTAAATTAGATAAGACATGTAAAAAATACTCTTCATCAATCCAAATTTCAGAAGGTGAAGCATCAAATTGTGTATGCACGGCGGAAGGCTTGCTTTCTAATTGTAATTTAAAGCTTTCAACAACACCTTGAATGAGGTCATCAATATTGACTAATTGTCTGTTAAGTTCATTTTCTTTTTTCTCTAACTGAGCCGCTTGTAAAATAGTTTCTACATGCTTGTTCATGCGAACATTTTCCTCTTTAATGATCGAACTAAAGTAATCAACAGATTTCGTATCGGATTGTACTTTGTTTGACTTAAGCGCATCCACTGCTAAAGAAATAGTTGCCAATGGTGTCTTGAGCTCGTGCGTCATATTATTTATGAAATCACTTTTGATTTCGCTCAGTTTTTTTTGTTTCATCAATGACCTAATAGTAATAAAAAATGCTGCTAATACAATGATGATGAATAATATTGCCCCAAAGACAACCCACTGTAAGGTTTTAAATAAAAAAGCATTCACATTTGGAATAATAATGATAAGTGTTTCAAAGGGACCAGTTGTTTCTAATATGTCTTGCGGGATGATAGACACCCTTGTTTGTACCGTATTTGGTTCATCCACAAAGACATCTTCGAATTTTTTACTTTTAATATCAACAAACCCTTTTTTATCTTGTAAGGCAAACTCATAAGATAAATCTTGTAACCCGTATTTTGCCAAGGCTGCTTTTAATCTTTTATCCAAATCTTGATAGCTATACAGATCTGATAAAGTGGCTTCTTCGAAACTATGTGAATGCCCTCCTCCAGATAAACTCAAGGATTTTTTAGGAAAATGAAATGCCAATCCTCCATTTAATTTTTTTCCTAAATCAGCAGAAACAATGACGCCTGCTTGATTTACTTTTTCAATCAATTGATTTTTTTGCAACAGAAATAAACCCTCTAACCAAGTGACTTGAATAAACAATATCCCTAGGATGGATAATCCAATTAATGTAAATAAAAAAGGGAATGTTTTTTTCATATTCTAACTGGTACGATCTTGTGAAATTTGCGTACGTGAATATATAAAAAAATCCCTCTCGATAACTCGAGAGGGATTGGTATAGTTGTAATTTTTTGTTATTGTCTATTTGGCTATAAGACGCCTTCCACTAACACGGTAGCCTTATTATCAATAACTTCCACAAATCCACCTTGTATAGCATATGTTTCGGCTGCAGTCCCTTTTTGTAAGACTTTTACATTGCCAATTCCTAATGCGCTCACCAAGGGAGCGTGTTTATCTAAGATTTCAAATAAACCATCTACACCAGGTAATTGCACTCCTTGTACATTTCCACTAAATAACTTCTTCTCTGGTGTTAATATTTCTAATAACATGAATGGAATTTTAATTGATTATGCTTGTGCCATCATTTTCTTACCTTTCTCAATCGCATCTTCTAAAGTACCCACTAAGTTGAATGCAGCTTCTGGATACTCGTCTACTTGACCATCCATAATTGCATTGAAACCTCTGATGGTATCGTCGATAGAAACGAATACGCCTTTCAAACCTGTGAACTGCTCAGCCACGTGGAAAGGTTGAGATAAGAAACGTTGAACACGACGTGCACGTGATACCACTAATTTATCTTCATCACTTAATTCATCCATACCTAAGATGGCAATGATATCTTGTAATTCCTTATAACGTTGTAAAATCATCTTCACTTTCTGTGCAGTATCGTAGTGTGCATCACCAACAATTGCTTTCGTTAAAATTCTTGAAGTAGAATCCAATGGATCCACCGCAGGATAGATACCTAAATCGGCAATTTTACGAGATAATACGGTTGTTGCATCTAAGTGCGCGAAAGTGGTTGCCGGCGCTGGATCTGTTAAGTCATCCGCAGGAACATAAACCGCTTGAACTGAAGTAATTGAACCATTCTTAGTTGAAGTGATACGCTCTTGCATCAATCCCATCTCTGTAGCCAATGTTGGTTGATAACCTACCGCAGATGGCATACGACCTAATAAAGCCGATACCTCTGAACCTGCTTGTGTAAAACGGAAGATATTATCTACGAAAAATAAAATGTCTTTTCCTTTTCCAGTTCCATCTCCATCACGGAAATATTCTGCAATAGTCAAACCACTCAAAGCCACACGAGCACGTGCACCAGGAGGTTCGTTCATTTGACCAAAAACGAATGTTGCTTTTGATTCTTTTAATTCTTCTAAACTCACCTTACTTAAATCCCATCCACCTTCTTCCATGCTATGCTTGAACGCATCACCATATTTCATGATACCTGCTTCAATCATCTCACGTAATAAATCATTTCCCTCACGTGTTCTTTCTCCCACACCTGCAAATACGGACAATCCACCGTGACCTTTTGCGATATTGTTAATCAATTCTTGAATCAATACTGTTTTACCTACACCTGCACCACCAAACAATCCAATCTTTCCACCTTTTGCATAAGGCTCAATCAAATCAATGACTTTAATACCTGTAAACAACACTTCTGTTGCAGTACTCAAGTCTTCGAACTTTGGAGGATTTGCGTGAATAGAACGGCCATTGGTTTTATCTAATTGTGGTAAACCATCAATTGCGTCTCCTGTTACATTGAACAAACGACCATTGATACCTTCACCTACTGGCATTAAAATTCCTTTTCCAGTATCTACAACTTCCATACCTCTTACAAGGCCTTCAGTACCGTCCATTGCAATGGCACGAACACTATCCTCTCCTAAGTGTTGTTGTACTTCTAATACTAATTTTTCACCGTTAGGACGCGTGATTTCTAGGGCATTGTATATTTCTGGTAATACACTTTCAGTTGAAAAATGTACGTCTACAACCGCACCAATAATTTGTTTGATTTTACCTGTTGTTGCCATATAGTTATTTGTTTTTACAACCCTCTTTTAGGAGGCTAAAATGGATTGACTCCATTTCGGCTGCAAAGGTAGTGATTTGCAAGTTTATTGCAAAAATTGTACATAAATAATAGCTGCTAAAATTCCCCCCACGATTGGCCCAAATACTGGAATGGCCGCATAGGCCCAATCACTTGGCCCTTTTCCCTTCATAGGAAGTAAAAAATGCATGATTCTAGGCCCTAAATCTCTGGCTGGGTTGATGGCCCAACCGGTTGGACCTCCCAGTCCAAAGCCAATCCCTGCCACCAAAAGGGCCACTGGCAGGGCAGAAAAAGTGCCTAATTCAACTCCAGCTGGTTTAATATAAAAAATTCCTAAGATGAAAATAAAGCTTGCAATCGTCTCTACAATAAAATTTTGTGGTAATCTACGTATAGAAGGGCCTGTCGAAAAACATGCCAATTGATCCCCTGCATTTTCACTGGCATTAAAATGGTCTTTATACACCATCCAAACCACAAATGCACCCAACATGCTGCCTAATAATTGTGCTAATAAATAGGTAGGCACCAAGGCCCAACTAAATTTTCCAGCGCTTGCAAAAGCAATTGTAACGGCTGGATTTAAGTGTGCACCACTAGCACTATTAGAAATATAGACCCCTACAAAAACGGCAATGGTCCATCCTAAAACTATGGCGATCAATCCGCCGTTATTGCCTTTTGTTTTTGGTAATACAACATTCGCAACCACACCGTTTCCAATCATCATCATCATACAAGTGCCTAAGAATTCGGCTAAAAATGGAGTCATAAAATTATAATTTAGTCATTTATATATTGGTCATTTGAATTGCTTTTTTCCAACCTTGAATACCTGCTTCTATCTCTGCCTGGGCTAAGTTGGGATTAAAAACTTGATCTACCTTCCATTTTGATGCAAGTTCAGATTCGTCTTTCCAAAAACCAACAGCCAAACCAGCAAGATAGGCTGCACCCAATGCAGTCGTTTCAATAATGGTAGGTCGAATCACTTTAGTATTTAAAATATTGGATTGAAACTGCATCAATAAATTATTTTTTGTAGCACCTCCATCCACTCTTAATTCTGCAATTGGAATTTGGGCATCCGATTCCATTGCTTTTAACACATCATAGGTTTGATAGGCAATGCTTTCTAATGCAGCACGTGCAATGTGCGCAGCGGTGGTCCCTCTTGTAATACCAGTAATAGTTCCTTTTGCATGTTGATTCCAATAAGGCGCGCCTAAGCCAGAAAATGCAGGCACCATATACACCCCATCGGTGTCTGTGACTTGAGCAGCTAAACTTTCTACTTGATCTGAATCACGAATAATATTTAAACCATCTCTAAGCCATTGCACGACAGCACCTCCAATAAACACACTACCCTCTAATGCATAAAAGGTTTTACCATTTCGTTGTAAAGCAATGGTCGTTAATAAATTATTTTTTGATAGCACTGCTTTTTCTCCAGTATGCATTAACATAAAGCAACCAGTGCCGTAGGTGTTTTTAACCATGCCTGGTGCTGTACAAATTTGTCCAAATAAAGCTGCTTGTTGGTCTCCAGCAATGCCTGCAATTGGAATTTGTTGATTGGTAACCAATAAATCTGTATGCCCATATACCTCGCTACTACTTTTGACTTCGGGTAAGATGGACATGGGGATATTAAACAATTCCAGTAAGGTTGTGTCCCACTTTAATTCATGGATATTAAAAAGCATCGTCCTAGAAGCATTGGTCGCATCGGTCACATGTTTTGCACCATTGGTCAATTTCCAAACCAACCAACTATCAATGGTTCCAAAACAAAGTTCCCCATTTTCTGCTTGTGTTCTTGCACCATCTACATGATCTAAAATCCATTTAATTTTTGAAGCCGAAAAATAAGCATCAATGACTAATCCTGTTTTTTCTTGAATTAAAGTCTGTTTCCCTGCTTGCTTTAATTGATCACAGAAATCCGCAGTCCTTCTGTCTTGCCAAACAATCGCATTGTATATTGGTAATCCTGTGAGCTTATTCCAAATAACAGTTGTTTCTCGTTGATTGGTAATGCCAATTGCAGCAATATCAAATTGATCGATACCATGTTTTGAAATCACTTCCGAAGCAACCCCAATTTGCGTACTCCAAATTTCCATTGGATCATGCTCTACCCATCCTGGTGAAGGGAAATTTTGAGTAAATTCTTTTTGCGCAGTGGCTAGGATTAATCCTTCTTGGTCAAATAAGATAGCACGACTACTAGTTGTTCCTTGGTCTAGAGCAAGAATACATTTTGGCATAATATCAATTTTAAATGCGGAAAATGGGCTACTACCTTCTGGCTTTTAACCAATTTTCAGGATCAAAATATACTGCTTTTTCATTACAAATTGAGAATAATACAGCCCCTTCTCCGTCTAAGTTGATTCCCGAACGGCCAATTACAGTTCCAGCTTTGACTTCTTGTCCATTGCTTACAGATGCACTGCTTAAGCAAGAAAATGCGGTAAAATATTTACCATGTTTGATTAATACAGTCTTGTCTCCATTCACGTCCCCTACATATACCACCGTTCCATTGGCCACACTCTTAACCGACGTGCCTCTAGGGACCGATACTTCAATACCATCACTTTTACGATCTAATTTTGTACCTGGAATACTCTCCACACCAAAATGAATATTGACAATCCCAGTGGCGACTGGCCAAGGCAAGCCTCCTTTATTGTTTTCAAAATTGATAGAGGTTTCTCTGCCCTCTTCGGTCGTCTCAAGTGCAGAGTAGGGACGATTACTTGTGGTACTTTTTAAACCACCTTCCACTTTACCCACATTAGATGTTGTTTTTGTTTTATCGTCTGTTGAAGCGGTTGTTTTATTATTCGCCGAATTGGCAGCTTTTAATTTTGCCAATCGATCATTCTCTCTTTTTACGGCTTCTTGCATTTCCCTTTTAATGACTGCAGCAATAGCAGCTTGCATCTTTCTTCGTTGCGCTTCCTTTTGTCTAACCTGTGTGGTGATTTCTTGTTCTTTATTCTTTAATTGACTCACTACCTTATCCTGCTCTTTTCGATCGTCTTGCAACACTTTCAATTGAACAGTTTGAGCGGATAAGGTTTTCATCCTATCCTCCTTGTTTTCACTAAGAATGGTGATCTTAGATTTTAAATTGTTTTCAGAAAGACCAATCGCCATGGCTTGCGCTTCTCTATTCTGACGATAGGTCTTTAGATAAGTAATTCTTTTGACCGCATCATTAAAGCTTCCAGCAGAAAATAAAAAGTTGAGGTACTCATACCCGCTTCTGCTTTGGTAAGCAAATACAATACTTTTAGCGTATCTATACTTTAGCGTGTCTAATTCATTGTTTAATCTTTGTACATCTCGTTGATTCGTTTGAATAGCAGCATCTAATATTTTAACCTGCTTAGCGATCCCATTGATCAAGGCTGTTCTTTTTGCAATTTTATTTCTAATCACTGCCAGCTGAGCCAATGAACTTTTTTTATTCTTCTTAGTTTGCTCTAATAGATTATTGAGTGCATCTAATTCTTTTTGTAATGTCTGAGATTGTTTTTGCAAGTCTTCTCTAGAATTACCATTTTGTGCAATTGAACTGTTAAAAAAACAAGTAATAAATATGCAAATAAAGAGGACACACTTTTTAATCATAGGGTACGATTTTTCAATTATTATTTACGTTTGCCTGTTTTAGGAACAGTAAAAGTGTATTTTAAAGGTTCATCAAAATTAAATTCCTTGATTTCCATTCCAATATCCAATTTCGTTTGCGCATTGATAGAGATGGTTCTGTATAGTGGGAACTGCGTATTTTTCACCAAAGTATGTTGACTATAATTGATATCACATGTCCTATGTTTAGTGATATCCACATCGTCCAACTTTAATTGAACCAACTTAGTTTTGTCCTCACTAAGGATGATTAAATTTTTGAATAATTTCCCCAACAAGCTCACTTGTAATCTTTGATTGATGACTTTATAAGAAACGATATCAATGCTATCCATAAAAATTGGATTACCTATCACCAAGTCCTCAATTGTTTGATAATTGATTGGAATTTTTATCACTTCTTGCAGATAGGATAATGGATGTCTTTCTGTTTTTTTGGATAAAGGAAATACCAAGAAGACACTGTCTTTATTGATCAATGCTTTTAAGCCAATCACCCCCAAAGCACCTCTAATTGTAATGTACATACAACTATCTTTCTGAATACTTAAATTGGCGATATAACTATCTTTATTATTACTTGTTTCATAATCCATTTTTAGCTTAGCATTCATGGTATTGAAACCAATCTTAGTATGCGCAATATGATGCACAATACCCTCTACCATGAACACCGAATCTAATCTCGCTTTCTCTGCCAATGCAGCAGAATCAGGTAATGCTTTCACTGCCAAAGCATCTTGAATGACTTGTACTTTTTTTACATTCGTACATGCCGCACTCAAAAGTATCAAAATCAAATAAAGACTGTTTTTTAGACTACGCATGGATTGAATTTATATTTTGCCTGTATGACCAAAGCCACCCGCTCCTCTTTGGGTTGTGTCCAAATGCTCGACCAATTGCCATTCCATTTTTTCAACTTGTTGAAACACTATTTGCGCAATGCGATCCCCGTCTTGAACCACTTGAATTTCATTGGACAAGTTGATCAAAATCACTTTAATCTCACCTCTATAATCTGCATCAATCGTACCAGGGGTGTTTAAACAAGTGAGCCCTTGTTTAATGGCAAGTCCACTTCTTGGTCTTACTTGCGCCTCCCAATTATTTGGTAAAGCAATATGCAAACCAGTTGAAATGAGTACACGCTCTAAAGGTGCCAAATGAACAGGTGCAGTGATAAATGCACGTAGGTCTAAGCCAGAAGACCCTTGCGTTGCATATGCTGGCAAAGGATGATGACTGTGGTTCACAATGGGAATGATTGTAGACATGTGCTACAAAAGTAGTTAAAAAAGAAGGTAATTTGAAGCTAGTACCCTTTAGTTAACAAATTATTTAGAAGTAAAAAATAGAGCCAAAACGTAAGGTATTTGATAATGGATTTCGAGTGATACCGCCGCCTGTAGGCACTAAATAAGAGATGTTGAATTTAGACTGTTGGTATTGGAAACTTGATCCAACTGTAAAATATTGCATGCTACCTAGGTTCTTATTATTGTCTAAAAAGTATCCAGCCCTTAAATGAAATCGGTCTGCGTAATTGTATTCAGCACCCAAGGAGACTTTTAAGGATTCTGATAAAGGCATACCATATTTATTCGAGAAGGAATTAAACCAACTAGACACGACTGATTGAGAAAAATATTGATCCACCACTTCAACATCACTACTCACCGGACTTGCAGGCACCATTAAGCGATTGACATCTACACCCATTTCAATTGAGTTCTCTGCGTCAAACCTACTTAAATACGCCACCCCTAATCCTATATTAGCTGGTATAAAATATTTATTTTTTGACTCATTTGAATAACTCACTTTACCTCCTAAATTAGATAAAACCAAGCCTGCATGGAAGCCTTCTAAATCTTCGTTTTGTTTATAGAACAAACTAACGTCACCTGCAAAAGTGTTACCTGCTTTATAATTGGTACCATTGGTGCCATAAGAGCCCTGCACCAATCTTGAATGGATATACCTTAAAGTGACCCCCATACTTAAAGCATCTGTTAATAAAATATTGTATCCAAAATCATAACTGAATTCTGAAGGTCTTTGAGAAGGTAAAGTCGAGGTACCTGACTCGTCTGTGAAATCAATATTACCTAAACTAAAAAAACGTAAGGAACTATTGATACCACTAAAACTATTTAATTTTTTATAATAACCTGCACTCGCTAAATACACATCACTCAATCCTAAATCTTTTAACCATGGAGTGTAATTGATTAAAAAACCACGGTCATTCTTCAAATAAGGAATCTTAGCGGTGTTGCCAAAAAGGTCATTGGCTTCTGGAGACATAGCAATAGATAAATTACCCATACCACCAGATCTTGCATCCGGAGAGATCATCATAAATGGTACGGCAGTACTTTGCAATTTAAGTCTTGTTTGTGCTTTTAAGGAACTGGCTACAAAAAATAAAACGGCAAAAAAGATTATTTTGAATGAGGCAATTTTATTCATACTCAACTACTTTATGATTCTATGTTAGTAAAGATAACCTTAGAATTCAATATTTAAAATTTTAATAATCCATTTAACATTTGTTCTATGAGCCCATTTTGCTGCACAATGACTTTATAATAATATTTTCCGGGTGGCAATAGCCCACCATTGGAGCTATGTCCATCCCAATCCACTATCATCTTATTACCTCTGGGTTGTATGAGTTGGGATGTAGAAAAATGTCTAATTCCATTGACATCGAATATCTCTAATTGCAGTTTAATGGGGTCTACCGTATTATTAAGTTCAAAAATAATTTTGGCATTGGTTTTAACCGGGTTGGGTGTAATACTAAGATTTCTGATATTCCTATTTTTCTTGCTAGGGACTTCTATCAAGAGGGTGTCTTTGGAGGCATTTCCTAAAAGATCCCATGCCTTCAGAATCAATCTATGTTTCCCCTCCTCCAATACTGGAAGTGGGTATTCTATCTCTCCAGACTGATACTGATTTAGCTTATAAGTGAAGAATGCATTGAGGTTGTAATTTTTTATAATGGTATCGTCTATGATTAATTTTAAATCATGCCCTAATTCATTCCCCGAAGACTGTATTCCTGAACTGTCATTTAAAGTCACATACAAAGTAGCCGCGGTGCTTACCCAGTCACCAGATTTGAAATAAGGTGTATTGATATAGCTGTGAATGGAAGGACCTGTTGTGTCTAATTGATTTAAAGTGGTGGCCCCTTGTATAAAGATGGATTGAAATTGCATACTTGCATCTGCCGTATCATTGTAGGCATATAATTGCAATTTGAGTGCTGCTGCATTAGAAGATGGTAGCGTGGCAGGTAAGATAAAGCTGATTTCAAATTGTCCATTTTGTACTGTTGCCTTTCCTTTAAATAGCGCCTGCTCTTGTGTTTCAATAGGTACAGACAAACTAGTAGTCTGATTTGCTAAAGTTTTTTTAATACTTGGGGCATCCCATAAAATCATGTCTATGAAACCATTAAAGTTTTGAATTGCCTGATTTTTTGCAGACAAATTTCCTTTAATGCTGTACTTTCCTCCTGCTTTTAATATTAAAGTGTCCGACCATGGTGACTGATTCAAATTGGTACAATTAATTTGGTATTTGGGTTGCACTATGCGCATGGCAGGATCACCCATTAATCCAAATTTAAATGCATTTAATCGATCTCCATTTCTATTAAAATTATAATTTTTTGCTGCCTGAAGTGCTTGACCAATGGGTCTATAAAGACCATTCGCATTGGGCACCAATAATGCCTGCATGAATGCATCATTGATTTGCTTATTGCTATAGGCAAAAACGAGTCTGTTGGCTGCAACCAATGCGATAATGCCTTTATCATTTTGCATTAAAGCATCAAAGCCGATTGGGGCGTTTGCAGGTTGATCATAGGGTGCAAAATCACATGAAGCAGTGACCATGATTGGTAATTTACCTGCATTGTTCCATGTCTGTATTTCCGATTTTGAAATCACCGCCTCTTCTGTTAAGCGTAAATAATTTCCATGTCCGGTATAATTCAACATCAATGTGCCAGCTTGTATAGATTCTTGAATGGCTTTGTTGACATCTGGATAAGTATTGCCAGTCAATGTTTGATTCGCCTTAAATAAATCCAAATAGAGTTTTCGATGATTCCAATTAGTGGTTTTACTTTTTAAGTTGCCAATAATTTCTTCAGCATCCTGAAGGTGTAAATTAAAGTCCGCATCATCCGCTACCCAAGTCAATTGATTTTGCCAAAGTCCCATTTTTTTATTGGACTGGTATTGAATTAATTTGTCAACCATTTTTTCTGCTTCAACCACAGTTCTTGCTGGAATTCTACCAATCGCTAATTGAATAGAATCAATCGTTTGGGAAAATTGAATTTGATCACCTGGTTTTTGTATCGCATAAAAATCATCCGAACTATATGAAGTTAAAATGGCATTAGATACCTCACTTGTGTAAACTGGTAATTCTTTATTGAGTTGAATTTTTTGCGTATTAAAATTACCCATACCCATTAATAAAACATATGCTGGAGGGGCTTGCTTTTTTAATTTGGATTGTTCCATCATGTACTTTATAAAATTCCTAATAGCCACAGGAGTGCTTTGTCCACTAGCCATCTCATTGAAAATTTGGGTGGAATTAAATAGGCCCACCTTATACCCATTTTGCTTTTCATGAAATGCTTTTAATCTCAATGCCGCCGGATAATAATCAGGCGCTGTAATAATGATATAATCTAATGGACTAGTAGAAAAACTACTGTCATTGCGAATGAAACTAGAAAACTGAGCAGCATTGATTTTATTGGACTCGAAGACGTAAAAATATTTAAGTCCACTATCAGAAGTTTTAAAAGTGGCAATACTATTTTGAAGGAATTGAGGATTCAATGACAAAGGTTGTAAGTATTGACTGACGTCCCAAACCCTTGTTTGTGCTGTGGCATTTTGAATTTCAAATTCAATCAATTGCGTTTTTGATGAACTCGTTTGATAGTCAAACCCAAAAGCTGTATTACCCCAATATCCAATTGTTCTTTGCCCATGCAATACAATATAATCTATCCAACCAGTTGAGGTGGAAGGTGCATTAAAATTGACTTGCAGATTTAAGGAACTTAAGTTTTGTCCAGCCTTTAAAACTTTCGTTTTATCTAACCAAATGGTGCTGCTATCAAATCTAATTTTATAGGCATCGTCAAAAATTAAACCAGAAACTGGATTCAATAATTTTGTACTCAATAATTGATCATTTAATTGAATGGTAAAAGACGCATCAGACTGATAGGCAGATGCGGCTAATTGACTTTGAAAAACAATTGGGGCATTGAATTGCAAGCCCTCCATATTAAGCGGAAATGATATGGACGTTTTTTTACCAACCCCAAGGCCCATCGGATCGCCCAACCATATTTTACCACTACTTAAAACATTGATACTATCTTTTTCAATCAACCATTTGGCAGCATAAGTTTGTACCAATTTTGACGCAGCTCCAGTTTTATTAAAATTTAAAATTCTTTTCCCACTTGTTCCAATTTTTAGAAAAAAATACAAGGAATCATTGCTGGTTATTTTTTGACGAATTGGGGCTTCAGAGCTACCCGATTTGATCCATTGATAATGACCTTGTGCATAAAATAAAAATTGATCTTGGTCATCGAATATTCCATCTCCCCCATCTTGCATTTCGATGGCTATTTCCATTAAACTATCTGGTAATGTACTAGGTACTTTTTCACTCAGATTTGCCAAATCCATGCCATATAATTGAACCTGATTGGCATTCACTTTTCCTGTAAAACCCATTGCTTTAAACTGTGCGCCACTGAGCTGATAAACCCCTTCGTTTGGTACGGCTATTTTGACCCAATTTCCTTTAGAAAGCATGCCTACCTGTCCCCATCCAGAAAGGGAGCAAGCACATCCTATTAAAATAAATGTTAAAACGCCAAGTTTCATGTCCTAAAATTAGGGTTTTACTAACATAAGAATCTATTTGCATTTGAATAAATGAGTGAAAAAGCAAGTATATTCGCAAAAGAATTTAAACAGAACAGATTAAACAAAACAGATGAATTTTATCAATAGCATACTATTATTTTTTGCGGTTCTTTTTATTGGCCCAAAAATGATCGATCAATTTGAAAGTAATCAAAGCAATAAAGTGGCGTTTGCTTCTAAGGATGATCCTTACGACAGCACCATTTTAATAAGAGGTGGCACTTTCGCTATGGGTATGAACCAAGAAAATATCATGGGGGATTGGAATAATAATTTGCGCAGAGTGACTGTGAGTTCTTTTAGAATTGACCAATACGAAGTGAGCAACAAACAATATAGAAATTACATCAAATGGCTTGAACGTGTTTTTATTCCAATGGGGAAAGATTCCATTGTAAGAGCAGCCCTTCCTGATACTTTGGTTTGGAGAACTGATCTTGCTTACAATGAACCAATGGTTGAAGGTTATTTTAGAAATAAGGCATTCAATGATTACCCGGTAGTTGGTGTAAGTTGGGAGCAAGCCAATGCTTATTGCAGATGGAGAACCGACAGAGCGAATGAAAAAACTTTAATTAAGTATGGTTTAATTGATCCAACTAAACCTTATTTAGGAAAGATGGAAGCTGGTAACAGTCTGGTTGATAGCAATAAAAAAACAGTGGCATTCACTGCTACAACAAAAGTGAAAAACAAAAACTTAGGGGATTATGTTTTGATTCCTGACTTTAGATTACCTACAGAAGCAGAATGGGAATATGCAGCAAAAGTATCTAGTGGTAAAAACTACATCTCTAATTTTAACAATCCAAAAGCTGGACCCAACTCAGGTGCTCCAAATGCAAGTATCATCTCCTCTGATTCTCCTTATCCTTGGAGCTCTAATGGTAATGATGGTCTAAGAAGTACGCCAACAGGAAGGGTAAGCAAAAAGGAAAAAGCCGATCGTGGTATGTTTATGGCCAACTTTAAAAATGGAAGTGGTGATTATATGGGTATGGTTGGTTATTCAAATGATGGTGCAGGTTTCCCAAGTAAAACCAATAGTTTTTTACAAAACCCTCTAGGTTTATACAATTTGAGTGGCAATGTGAACGAGTGGGTAGCAGATATCTATCGTCCAATGAATAGTATTGATATGGATGATTTTAATCCATACAGAGGCAATAACGTTTTAGATGGCGATGATTCCAATACATCCAGTTATGAAACTGGTACAAATACCTTGATCTCGAATAAATCAAGAGTCTATAAAGGAGGTAGCTGGAAGGATCGTCCTTATTGGTTAAATCCTGGAACTAGAAGGTATTTAGATCAAGATAAATCTACCAGCACAATTGGATTTAGATGTGCAATTTCTGCTTTTGGAATGGATACACCAAATGCCAAAGAAGAGCAGCCTAATTTATGGCAGAAAATCAAAAACATCTTTTAATGAGTTTACGTATAGGTTCAGGGATCGATTTTCATCAACTAGTAGAAGGCAGGGATTTATGGATTGGAGGAATACAGATACCACACCACAAGGGCGCATTAGGACATAGTGATGCAGATGTATTATTGCATGCAATTTGCGATGCACTTTTAGGCGCATTAAGTTTAGGTGATATTGGCACACATTTTCCTGACACAGACAATACATTTAAAAATATTGATAGTAAGATTTTATTGCAAAGAACCTACGATTTAATTACTGCAGAAGGCTATCAAATCGTTAATATTGATGCGACACTTTGTTTAGAAGCACCAAAAATTAAGCCTTATGTGTTGGCCATGCAAGAATGCATCGCTTCCATTTTACAGATAGGCAATAAGGATATTTCTATCAAAGCAACCACCACAGAAACTATGGGTTTTACAGGTAGAGAAGAAGGTCTTGTAGCAACAGCTACTTGTTTATTGATGGCAAAAAGCTAAACTAAACTGCTATGAAGCTTGGATCAATCGAGGCATTATATTCCATTTATTGTGCATACCCTTCTGTTGTAACAGATACCAGAAAACTTAAATCAGGAGATTTATACTTTGCATTAAAAGGCCCAAATTTTAATGGAAATGTTTTTGCAGTCGCTGCTTTAGAAGCCGGTGCAGCTTATGCTATAGTAGATGAACCAATTGCTGACAGTACTGCCTTTCAAGACCGTATCATTGTTGTAGAGGATGTTTTAATTACATTACAACAATTAGCAAAATACCATCGCCTTCAATTTGATATTCCATTTATCGCCATCACAGGTAGCAATGGAAAAACAACTACAAAAGAATTAGTATATAGCGTTCTAGCAAGTCATTTTATCACTTACACCACCCAAGGAAATTTAAACAATCATATTGGTGTGCCATTGACTTTATTGAGCATCCCAAAAAATGCACAGATGGCAGTGATTGAAATGGGCGCCAATCACCAAAAAGAAATTGAAAGTTATTGCACTTATACTTTACCAACCCATGGTATGATTACCAATTGTGGTAAAGCCCATTTAGAAGGATTTGGTTCGGAAGAAGGCGTCAAAAAAGGGAAAGGAGAACTGTATGATTTTTTGCGCAAACACAATGGCACAATATTTATAATGGAGGACTATCCTTATTTACAAATTATGTCTCAAGGCATTGCTCATATAATTGGTTATGGCCAACACAGTGGACAAATTCAAGGTGAAGCTATGGATACAGATGGCATGTTGACTGTAAAAATAAAAAAGGGCATTGCCTTAGATACGATCAAAACACATTTAGTTGGAAATTACAATCTACCGAATGTATTGGCTGCTGTAACAATTGGACAATATTTTAAAGTACCTACTGAAAAAGTAAAAACAGCGATTGAAAATTATACCCCAACCAATAGTCGCTCTCAATTAGTACAGTGGCAAAACAATGAAGTGATTTTAGATGCATACAATGCAAATCCTTCGAGCATGAAATTAGCGGTAGAGAATTTTGCAAAATTAAATAAAGCCAATAAGGTAGTTTGTATAGGCGGTATGAGAGAATTAGGTGTTGACACTTTAATGGAACACCAAATGCTGATTGATCAATTGAAGCAAAATAATTGGAGCGAGGTGCTATTGGTTGGCTCTGAATTTAAAAATTGCAATCATAATTATCATTACTTCGACACCGTTCAAGCAGCTAAAGTCTGGTTTGATTCAAAACAATTTAGCGGCCATACCTTGCTCATAAAGGGTTCTAGAGGGATACAAATGGAGCAATTGATTGCTCCCTAATTATAGGTATCTTTGTGGCATGAAGAAAAGCAATCTATACAGCACTTTGACCAATAAATGTCCGAGATGCAGAGAGGGCAAGCTGTTCACCTCTTCCAATCCCTACGATTTATCTAACATCACAAAAATGAATGACCACTGTCCTGTTTGTGGACAGCCCACTGAAATTGAAGTAGGATTTTATTATGGTACAGGTTATGTAAGCTATGCCTTAACTGTTGCTTATTTTGTTGCTATGTTTGTTGCATGGAAAGTTTTAATTGGTATGACTTGGGAATTAGAAGACAATAGAATGTTTTATTGGTTAGGTACCACTATATTTTTATTGATATTAATTCAACCTATTTTAATGCGCCTATCTCGCTCCATTTGGTTAGGTTGGTTTGTTTCTTATAATAAGAATTGGAAAAATGAGCCTTTGGAATACAATGAAAGGATGGATGAAAAAATGAAAGAGATTTAATATTTCACTTTTACCAAAGCCAGCTTAATTTATAAGATTGTCAACTCACCTTGTTCGTTGACTTCCCATAAATTTCACTTTTACCAAAGCCTTTCAAAAAAATGCTTCGCATTCTTTTGGCTTTTTTCATTCGTCCATGCTTACAAGAGCGAGCTCTTGACGCCTGTCCGCACGAAAAAAGCCTATCACTTTCGTGATAGGCTTTGCAGAGAGGAAGGGATTCGAACCCCCGATACGTTGCCGCATACACGCTTTCCAAGCGTGCTCCTTAAACCACTCGGACACCTCTCTATTAGGATTGCAAATGTAAAATAAATAATTGGAGTTTTGAAATAAGGATAGCGGTAAGAAATGACAGAAAAAAGCTAATTTTATTCAAATTCTGAGCAAAATGGAAAAATCTAGGATCGACTTGCCAATTGGTATTACACTGGACCGTTTTATTAAAAATCATCAAAGTCAATACCCAAGTTCAGCTGGTGAATTATCTCAGTTATTAAGAGATATTGCTCTTGCTTCTAAGGTAGTGAATAGAGAAATTAACAAAGCAGGTCTTGTAGACATCATGGGTAATGTTGGTTTACAGAATTCAGGAGGAGATCATCAACAAAAACTTGATTTACTTGCTAACATTAGATTTTCTAGGGCACTATCTAAAGGGGGTGAAGCTTGTGGTATTGCATCAGAAGAAATAGAAACCTTTATTGATTTACAAAATAATGGAAAATACTTAGTGACCATTGACCCTTTAGATGGTTCAAATAATATTGATGTGAATGTATCCATAGGCACTATTTTTTCTATTTATTTAAAAAAATCGCCTGCTAACGAACCCCTCTGCGAAAAAGATTTTCTGCAAAAAGGTAGGGATCAAATTGCAGGTGGATATATTTTATATGGACCTTCTACCATGTTAGTTTATTCAACAGGGAATGGAGTTGATGGATTTACTTATGAAAGTACCCTAGGGGAGTATGTTTTATCACATCCGAAAATGCAATGTAAAACAATAGGTAATTTTTACTCTATCAATGAAGGATTATCTAAGGATATTATAGACCAAGGAATCAACGATTATATTGATGATTGCAAGGAACAGAGAATGACTAGTAGGTATATAGGCTCACTTGTTGCTGACTTTCATAGAAATTTATTAAAAGGTGGCGTGTTTTTATATCCGCCCACTTTTAATTATCCTAAGGGCAAAATAAGGTTATTATTTGAAGCCAACGCATTGGCTTTGATAGCTGAACAAGCTGGTGGATTAGCTGTGACGAATGATGAAAATATTTTAGACATCGAGCCAACGAGTATCCACCAAAGAGTTCCATTGTATATTGGATCTAAAGAAATGGTTCAAGACATACAAAAAAAATTAGCTTTACAATCCAAATAGTTTTTCAGCATTGCTTGTGGTGATAGCTGCAATTTCATGCAATGGCATGGACTTTATTTCTGCTAATTTCTTTGCCACTTCCAACATATAAGCAGGCTCATTAGTTTTACCTCTATAAGGCACGGGGGCCAAATAAGGTGCGTCCGTTTCTAAAACTAAGTATTCCATAGGGATGTCTTTTATTGCTTCTGCCACACCCGCATTTTTATAAGTCAATACACCGCCCAATCCTAAATGAAATCCCATGCCTATGATTTGTTCCGCAGATTCCTTACTGCCACTAAAACAATGAAACACACCAACCAATCCTTTTTTTGCAAAAGGCTTGACCGCTTCTATGGTTTCTCCCATGGCATTTCTTGTATGGATGGCAATTGGCAATTGCAAATCTAATGCCCACTGCATTTGTGTTTCAAAAACAAGTTGTTGTTCTTTTACAAAAGTTTTATCCCAATAAAAATCCAATCCTATTTCACCAATGGCAATGAATTTTCTTTTTCCAATACAATCTTCTACCAACTTTAATTCTTCTTTATAATTTTCCTTCACATAACAAGGATGCAAGCCCATCATGGCAATACAATGTGCTGGAAACTGCGCTTCCACTTTCAACATCGCATCTAATGTGGTGCTATCAATTGCGGGCATAAGAATTTTAGAAACACCAGCTTTAATGGAATTTTCTATGATCCTATCCATAGAACCTGTCAACTCCTCGGCATAAACATGGGCGTGTGTATCAATAAAATGCATCATCATCTGATTTGAAGCACAAAAAAAGGACTTTTTTAATGAAGAACATACTAAAAGACATTATTTATGCGTTTATGAATGAAATTACTAACCCATCCCTTCTTTGGATGTAAACTTTGTTTTTTATAGGGTACGGATTATACAGGCCGGGGTTTCTACCCTGGCTTTTTTTATCAATTTTATTGAGGCATTTACAACGTTTTAAATTGATACCCTAGTTTAGAGAAATGTGTTAATACTTTTGGCAATGCAATACGCAATCGATCCATCGCTTTTTCACTATCATGAAAAACTATGATGGATCCTGGCCCTGCATGTTGAATAACATTTTCAGCACACTGTTCACCTGTAATAGTCGTATCAAAATCTCCACTCAATACATCCCACATTATTATTTGCTGCGGTAAATTGGAATGCAAACGCATTAATTTAATTTGCGAAAAACGAATCCTGCCATAAGGTGGCCTAAACAAATTGGAATCAATCACTTTTGTTGCTTCTTGAATCTCTGAAATATAATTTTCTGTAGTATTTTTCCAACCATTCATATGGTTTTGTGTATGATTGCCAACCACATGACCTGCTGCAATGATTGCGTTATAAATTTCAGGATGTAATTGTACATTTTTACCTATGCAAAAAAAACTTGCTTTGGCATCAAATTTTGATAATTGTTCTAGTACAAATGGCGTGGCTTCAGGATGTGGTCCATCGTCAAAACTTAAATAAACCACCCGGTCCTTATTGGATTTACGCCAGATACAAGTCCTATAAATAAGCCTTAACCAAAAAGGTGTTTTAATGAAATACATACCCAAAGATAAATGGTTCTTTTGCCCGTTTGCAACTTATCTTTGTAAAAATAAAGTGCACATGGAAAATTCGGCTGATCAAAAGGTAAGAGTTAGGTTTGCCCCCTCACCCACCGGTGGTTTACACTTAGGTGGCGTTCGTACTGTTTTATTCAATTATTTATTTGCAAAAAAATACAAAGGTGAATTTATCTTAAGAATTGAAGATACCGATCAGTCTCGTTTTGTTCCAGGTGCTGAACAATATATTTTAAACACCTTAGCTTGGTGTGGATTGACACCAGACGAAAGTCCTATTCATGGTGGCGCTTATGGTCCTTACAGACAAAGTGAGCGCAAGCCCATGTATAAGCAATATGCCAATCAATTGATTGAACAAGGCAATGCTTATTATGCATTTGATACGGCAGAGGAATTGGATGCAAAAAGAAAAGAGATTCCCAATTTTCAATACAATCGTGCCTCAAGAATGGATATGAAAAACTCATTGAGTTTGCCTGCTGAAGAAGTGACGCGTTTACTCAATGAACATACTCCGCATGTGGTGCGCATCAATATGCCAGATGCAGAAGAATTGGTTTTTGAAGACTTGATACGTGGGGAAGTAAAATTTGATACGAGCATGGTGGATGATAAAGTCTTATTAAAAGCAGATGAAATGCCCACGTATCATTTAGCCGTGGTGGTGGATGATTTTTTAATGAAAATTACCCATGCATTTAGAGGAGAAGAATGGTTGCCTAGTGCCCCTGTACATATTTTAGTTTGGAAAAATTTATTTGGATTAGATCAGATGCCTCAATGGGCGCATCTTCCTCTAATCTTAAAACCAGATGGCAATGGTAAATTAAGTAAACGCGATGGCGACCGATTAGGTTTTCCCGTGTTCGCAATGGATTGGTCAGATCCTAATACCAAAGAAACCACCATCGGATTTAAAGAAAGAGGCTTCTTGCCTCCAGCATTTGTTAATTTATTGGCGATGTTGGGATGGAATGATGGAACGGATCAAGAGTTATTTTCGTTAGATACGTTGATTGAAAAATTTAGTTTAGATCGCGTACACAAAGGAGGTGCTAAATTTGATTATGAAAAAGCAAAATGGTTTAACCAAGAGTGGATCAAACAATCCGATAATACTTATTTAGCAACATTAGTAGCACCTTATTTTGAAGCTGCAAAAATTGAAATTCATGAGCCAAGTTATTTGGTAAAAGTGATAGGGCTCGTAAAAGAACGTTGTCAATTATTAACCGACTTCATTCCACAATCATCTTTTTTCTTTGCTGCCCCTACCGAAATAGATACGGCATCCATCCTACCAAAATGGGATCCAGCAAAAGCAGCTTTTTTTGCATCGGTGAAGGAGGCCTATAGCAATCAGGCAGTTCCAAATGACGCAGCTTTGTTAGAAGCACATTTTAAAGCATTGGCTGCTGAGCAAGGGCTTAAGCCAGGTGATTTAATGCTGCCTTTTAGAATTATGTTGGTTGGTGGCAAATTCGGACCAGGTGTTTTTGACATTGTGGCCAATATTGAAACCAATGATGCAGCAACACGTATCCAATACTGCTTGGATTTGTTGTCAAAAAATTAATGTAAATTGTAGTAGATGCAAACAGAAAGACCCATAAGAGTTTTGGTAGCGAAAGTTGGCTTAGATGGTCATGATCGTGGCGCTAAAGTCATTGCCACTGCCCTAAGAGATGCAGGCATGGAAGTGATTTATACTGGCCTAAGACAAAGTCCCGAAATGGTTGTTCAAGCTGCGTTACAAGAAGATGTAGACGCGATTGGTATTAGTATTTTATCTGGCGCGCACATGACCGTATTTCCTAAAGTATACCAATTGATGGTAGAGAAAGGATTGAAAGATGTTCTACTCACAGGTGGTGGCATTATTCCAGAAGAAGACAATAAAGTATTACAAGATATGGGTATTGGTCATTTATTTGCACCGGGTACCAACACCACTGATATTGCAGCCTATATAAAAAAATGGGTTGCAGAAAACAAAAGACCATAAGGCCCTTTTTTATTATTTATTTTAATTAATTACTATTTTTTCATAAAAAATTAACAGCTATGTCTTTTCAAACTTTGTTTACTAAAATGGAAGATCATACTTTGATCATTACCATCAATCGACCAGAGAAATTAAATGCATTGAACCAACAAGTCATGCAAGACTTAGATGCTGTATTTGATAGAGTGTATAAATTTCCAGAAATTAAATCTGTTGTAATAACTGGTGCAGGATTAAAGAGTTTTGTAGCAGGAGCAGATATCAAAGAATTTGAAGCATTGTCTAAAGAACAAGCAACAGCTTTGGCTAAAAGAGGACAGGATGTGTTTTTCAAAATCGAAAATTCGCCTAAACCAGTCATTGCATGTGTGAATGGATTTGCTTTGGGAGGCGGATGTGAATTAGCGATGAGTTGTCATTTTATCATTGCATCAGACAATGCCATTTTTGGACAACCAGAAGTCAACTTGGGCATTATGGTGGGCTATGGCGGTTCTCAAAGATTGACCCAAAAATTAGGCAAAGCTAGGGCCATGGAGCTGGTCATTACAGGTAATAATATCAAAGCTGAACAAGCTTTACAATATGGCTTTGTGAATTATGTAGTCCCTCAAACAGAATTATTAGACAAAGCATTCTCCTTACTAGCAGCCGCACATACTAAGGCTCCATTAGCTATTGCCAATTCCATCAAGGCAGTCAATGCAGCATGGGATGAGTCTGTGAATGGATATGAAGTGGAAGCCAATTTATTCGGGGATTGCTTTATTACAGCAGATTGCAAAGAAGGCATACAAGCATTCATTGAAAAAAGAAAACCGCATTTTACTGGGCATTAATCCCTTTTTTTATTTGAATTTAATCGTCCTAACTGACCCAATTTTATAATTGCTGTCTTACCTTTGCGATATTAAAACTGCAAGCATGGAATACAGAATTGAGAAAGATACAATGGGTGAAGTCAGCGTACCCGCTCATGTTTACTGGGGCGCGCAAACACAAAGAAGTATTGAGAATTTTAAAATTGCACAGGACATCAACAGGATGCCTAAAGAAATTATTAAAGCATTTGCTTATTTAAAAAAAGCAGCTGCCTTGACTAATTTTGATGCGGGTGTTTTACCAAAAGAAAAATGTGATTTGATTGGTCAAGTATGTGATGAAATTCTTGCAGGTAAATTAGATGACCAGTTTCCTTTAGTGGTATGGCAAACAGGAAGTGGCACTCAAAGCAATATGAATGTGAATGAGGTGATTGCTTACCGAGGTCATGTGCTTCAAGGAGGAAATTTAAATGACAAAGAAAAATTTTTACATCCTAATGACGACGTGAATAAATCACAGTCTTCTAATGATACGTTCCCAACTGCGATGCACATTGCTGCATACCAAATTTTAAAAGAAGTGACCATTCCTGGCATCACAACTTTAAAAAATACCTTGGATGCAAAGAGCGCGGCATACATGCATATTGTTAAAATTGGTCGTACCCATTTTATGGATGCCACCCCATTAACATTAGGACAAGAAATAAGCGGTTATGCAAGCCAATTAAAACATGGATTAAAAGCTGTTCACAATACATTGGATCATTTAAGTGAATTAGCACTTGGTGGTACTGCAGTTGGAACTGGCATCAACACCCCAAAAGGTTATTCAGAAAATGTAGCGAAACATATTGCCCATCTTACAGGATTGCCATTTGTAACTGCCGAAAATAAATTTGAAGCACTCGCTGCTCATGACGCTATTGTGGAAGCACATGGTGCATTAAAAACGGTGGCAGTTAGCTTAATGAAGATTGCAAACGATGTGCGCATGTTATCCTCTGGACCTCGCTCGGGTATTGGTGAAATCTTTATTCCAGATAACGAGCCAGGGTCTTCTATCATGCCAGGTAAAGTAAACCCAACGCAATCAGAAGCATTGACGATGATTGCAGCTCAAGTAATGGGCAACGATGTAGCAATCAACGTAGGTGGATCGATGGGGCATTTTGAACTAAATGTATTCAAGCCTGTGATGATTTATAATTTCTTACACAGTGCGAGATTAATTGGAGATGGATGCGTAAGCTTCAATGATAAATGTGCCATTGGCATCGAACCAATCGAAGCCAATATCAATAAGCACGTGAATAATAGTTTGATGTTAGTGACTTCTTTAAATACTAAGATTGGATATTATAAATCGGCTGAGATTGCACAGAAAGCGCATAAAGAAGGTACTACCTTAAAAGAAATGGCGGTGAAATTAGGCTATGTTACCCCAGAAGAATTCGATGCTTGGGTGATTCCTAAAGATATGGTTGGATTATAATTTTTTTGAAATTTAATAAGTAGGATATATACTATTCCTAGCGCTCTAAAAACAATCGCTACGAAATAGTATATATTCTACTTTTCTTTTTACAAAAATTCCATGGCATTAGCTCAAACAATCGCTACGAAATAGTATATATTCTACTTTTCTTTTTATAAAAAACCAGTTGGCATTATAGTTCGCAAGCTAAAACGATCACTACGGGATAAGTATATTTTCTACCACTTTTTTATTTTAAAAACCTTAGTGTACTCTTTCTCCGTTAGAGTAAGTTTTCAAGACTTTAATTTGTAAGATACTATCTGTAGGAACTTTCATTAAGTCTTTATCGAGTAAGATGAAGTCTGCTTTCTTACCAACTTCTATAGAGCCTACTTGCTTTTCCATACGGTTGGCTTTGGCAGCCCAAATAGTCATACCACGAATAGTTTGTTCGCGTGTTAATGCATTCTCCATTTGAAATCCACCTGCAGGAAAACCTTTTGCATCTTGTCTAGCAACAGCTGCTAGGAATGTTTTGAATGGATTGATTTCCTCCACTGGAAAATCTGTACCTAATGGCAACCATCCATTTTGTTTCAATAATTGTTGAAAAGCATAGCCACTTTTTAATCGCTCCGCACCTAATCTATCTCCAGCCCAATACATATCACTCGTTGCATGAGTAGGTTGCACAGAAGGAATGATGCTGTACTTTCCAAAATAATCAAAATCATTAGGATTTAAAATTTGTGCATGTTCAATGCGCCATCTTTTATCGTTCTTACCTTTTAAATATTTCTCATACACTTTCAACACCACTCTATTTGCACTATCGCCAATGGCATGGGTACACATTTGAAAATCGGTATTAATTAATTTAGCTGCCACTGAATCAAAATGGGCTTGACTACTCAATAAAAATCCACCCCAGCCTGGTTGATCCGAATAGTGCGCTATCAATGCCGCACCTCTTGAACCTAATGCGCCATCACCATAAACTTTTACACCTTTCACCATTAAACGATCGGTTGTATAACCGCCGTTGGTAAAATAAGTAGAAGTATACGAACTTGGCTTGTCACTTAACATCACATACAATCGCATTTTTAGATCATTGCTTTTTTGTAAAGCATCAATCATATCAATATCATTTGGACTTAATCCACAATCTGTAATAGTCGTTAAACCTGTTGCGAAACAATTTTTCTGCGCCGATGTCAACCAGTTTTTATAATCTTCTTTTGTCGCTGCTGGCACATTTCTTTCTACCACGCCTACTGCATTGTCTATTAATAAACCTGTTAACTTTCCTTCTGCAATTACAAAGTCCCCTCCTTCCATTGTCTGACCTGCTTTCACACCAGCAATGGCTAATGCTTTATCATTCGCAATACTTGCATGACCATCCACACGCTCTAACAACACAGGACGATCAGGAAACAATGCATTCAATGCTGCATTAGTAGGGAATGCTTTGCCAGGGAATCTATTTTGATCCCATCCTCTTCCACGAATCCATCCATTCCCAGGATGTGTTGCCACAAAATCTTTCACGCGTTGTAACACTTCTTCCCATGAATTTGCGAACATTAAGTCAACTGCATATAAAGATTGGCCATACCCAAGAAAATGTGCATGTGCATCTACAAAACCTGGATACACAGTCGCGCCTTTTGCATCCACCACACTATCAGCTTGATAGGTTTTTAAGATCTCATCATTGGTACCTACTGCAACAATTTTACCATCCTGCACAGCCATGGCTTCTGCCACTGCAAAAGATTCATTGACTGTATAGATTTGTGCATGGTGCACTACTAAGTCCACTCTTTGATTGATACATGAACTGAATAACACAATAATTGCAATTGCAAATATTTGACGCATGGGATTTAATTTAGATACTAAAAATAAGGAAATAAAATAGAAATTGAACTAGGTTGAATAAAGTATTCAAGCATACAAAAGAAAGCCTTAACTAGTTCAACAATTCACAAGGCTTAAGACCTGTATGTTTTTTGAAAGCTGCAGAGAAATGGGAGATGGATGAGTAGCCTAATAATGCAGATACATCTGTTACGCTTAATGATTTTTCGTACAACAAATACTTTGCATGTTCCATTCTTTGCTGTTGGTAAAAATCAAAAATAGTGGTGCCAAATACCTCTTTAAAGCCTTTCTTTAGATAGCATTCGTTCATGGCCACTTTACGGCTCAATTCCTTGATGGTAATGGGATCCCCAATATGTTGTAATAAAATTTCTCTTGCTAAATAGATGCTTTCTTTACCTCGGTCGTCTGATAAAAATTTACAGGTGAAGCCTTCTTCTTTTTCATCCACAATGCATTCTAAACTAAATAAAAGTAGTTCGTGAATTTTTGCATTGATAAAAATATTCTCCAAAGATCCTGTATAACTATAGTTCAACAAAGAATCCAATGTACCTCGCTTGCGCATACACAATGGAAATGTTTTTACAAAAGCATTGGGATGTTTGAACGCCAACACTTCATCCTTGCGATTATTCAATTTTACATTGTGTACAAATTGATGTAAAAAAGTGGAAGTAAAATGGAAGGAAAAAACATCTACCGTTCTGAGTGGACCCGAACAATCTTCGGTAGGCAATTGACTGCAATTACCACACAATTTATTGTCACAATAACGATTGCCTGAAATACAAAATCTTAATTCTAAAAAGTTATCAGTTGGACGTTTTGCGTTGTAATGATAAATGAACATTCCTGTGTCCTCTAATTCTGCAGGAGCTTGAGCATAATAACGATGGATGGTGTACTGTGTAGAGCCAGGAATAAGCTGTTCTTTTTGGTACAACAAAGCCATGCCAGCAAAGCCATTGGGCTGGTTCACTTGTTTTAATATATCGTTTGCGACCATCATTGAACTGCAAATTTAAACTATAAACAACAAATGAAATAAAAAGGTTCATAGGATGACATTCAAATAACGCAAAATAAGCCCCAAATTTTAATCCGAATCTAAAAATCATACGACTCAATTCAATCCAATTATAGAATCAATTTTAAGGCCGTTTTTAGCCTCATTTTTAGACGCTATGCAATGAACAAATCATTTTAATGGGGATAACTATAGCGGCTTAAATAAGCCTTAAAAGAGGATAAATTTCTTAAATTTGTTTGCGTTCAGAACGCCCTATAAAATTAAAAATTCGTACAGACTATGTCAGAAGATTTACAACACCCAGATTCGGCCGAAAACAAGAACTATGGCGCCGATAGCATCCAGGTATTAGAAGGATTAGAAGCCGTAAGAAAACGCCCTGCCATGTATATTGGCGACGTGGGCATGAAAGGTTTACATCACTTAGTATACGAGGTAGTAGACAACTCTATTGATGAAGCATTAGCAGGTTATTGTTCTCATATCGAAGTCACCATCCATACAGACAATTCAATCAGTGTTCAAGACAATGGTCGTGGTATCCCAACTGCGATGCATACCAAAGAAAAAAGGTCTGCATTGGAAGTGGTTATGACGGTCTTACACGCAGGCGGTAAATTTGATAAAAACACCTACAAGGTATCTGGTGGATTACACGGTGTAGGTGTGAGTTGTGTGAATGCATTGAGTACAAAATTATTGGTGACTGTTCAACGTGAAGGCAAAATTTTTGAACAAGAATACTGTATAGGTGCACCACAATATGCAGTAAGAGAAATAGGTACAAGCGATAAAACTGGTACTAGAGTTCATTTCTGGCCTGATCAAACAATTTTCCAAGAAACAGTTTACCGTAGAGAGATCTTAGAGGGTCGTTTACGTGAATTGTCTTATTTGAATAAGCGCATTAGTATTTCGTTAACCGATCTTAGAGAATTAGACGAAGCAGATGCACCTTATGTGAGCCATTTTTATAGCGAGGGCGGTATCATTGAATTCGTGCAAATGTTGGATAAGAATGGTAACAGAAATCCAATCATTGCAGCGCCTTTATATGTAGAAGGTTTAGATGAGGCTTCTAATGTGATGGTAGAAGTAGCATTGACTTACAACGACGATTTTAAAGAAAATATTTTTTCTTATGTAAACAATATCAACACCATTGAAGGTGGTACACACGTAACTGGTTTTAGAACAGCTTTAACACGCGTCTTTAAAAGTTACGGTGATAAAGAAGGCTTGTTTGAAAAAGCAAAGGTTACTGTGGAAGGAGATGACTTTAGAGAAGGCTTGAGTGCCATTATTTCTGTGAAAGTGCCTGAGCCGCAATTTGAAGGTCAAACAAAAACTAAATTAGGGAATAGTGAAGTAAGTGGTGTGGTTCAAACAACTGTTGCTCGTGCCTTAGAAGCATATTTAGAAGAAAATCCTAAGGAAGCAAAATATGTGATCTCTAAAATTGTACTTGCCGCTCAAGCCCGTGTTGCTGCTAAAAAAGCACGTGATATGGTACAAAGAAAGACCGTACTTTCTGGAGGTGGCTTGCCAGGTAAATTAGCCGACTGTTCGGAGCGTGATCCTGAAAGATGTGAGTTATACCTTGTCGAAGGAGACTCTGCAGGTGGAACTGCTAAACAAGGTCGTGAAAGGTCTTTTCAAGCGATTCTTCCATTGCGTGGTAAAATCTTGAATGTAGAAAAAGCGATGGAACACAAGATTTACGAAAATGAGGAAATCAGAAATATGTATACCGCTTTGGGTGTAACAGTGGGCACACCTGAAGATCCAAAAGCATTGAACATTGCAAAATTGCGCTATCATAAATTAATTATTATGACCGATGCCGATGTGGATGGATCGCATATCGCCACATTAATTCTGACATTCATCTTTAGATATATGAAAGAGTTAGTGCAGAATGGTTATGTATACATTGCACAGCCTCCTTTGTATTTGGTGAAAAAAGGAAAGGAACAAGAATATGCTTATAGCGAAGAACAACGCAAGGACTTAGTCATAAAATTAGGCGGCGGAAATGATAGCTCTGTAACGATTCAAAGATATAAGGGTCTGGGTGAAATGAACGCAGATCAATTATGGGAAACAACTATGGATCCTTCCAGAAGAACTTTAAAACAAGTGACAATTGATAGTGCTGCCGAAGCGGATAGGATCTTTAGCATGTTGATGGGCGACGAAGTGGCTCCTAGAAGGGAATTCATTGAATCTCACGCCAAATATGCCAAAATTGACGTTTAAGGGCCTCAATTAGGGGGAATTTATAAACATTTAACAAAAAATCGTATAATTCAAACCTAGCATACCAATAAATAAACTAATTTCAACTAGCATTTTAAAAATTAAAATATATACAAAATGGACACTTCAAAAATGATCAAAGCATACTGCTTGAAAACAAAAGAAAAAAATGTACCAATGATGGACGCTGTTATCACTAAGACTGCTAAAGGCGGTTATATGGCTGGCGGTCATGATGGTAAAGGAAATAAAATGGCAGCTATCATGAGCGAAACAAATGCTTTAAAAGCAATCGCTGATGGTGTAGCAACTAAGGGTTTTTAATTTTTAGCTTTCCCTTAAAGAATATAAGGGCAAGCTAAAAATTCTCTAATGATTTTTCGAGGCACCCCATAAACGAGTGCCTCGATTTTTTTTACTACTATTAAACTCCTACGACTCCATGGTGGATTTTTGTCAATGTAGCAAAGCAATGTTCCATGCTCTTGATGTCTTTGATGATCAAAATAAATGTTTTTCCTACTTGCTTAAAATGCGCATTGTTCATGGCTGTTTGAGTGAAACTTAATAGCCCTTTAAAAATGGCACTTTCATAATAGGGGGAATCTGGTCGATTGATAAAGAAGCACCTTAAGGTCTCATCCTTCAAAGTCATTTTTTCAAAACCGAGTGCAATCGCCAATCGCCTTGACTGAATGGTCGTAAATAAGGATGCAACTTGTTTTGGCATCGGCCCAAAACGATCTATCAATTCTAGTTTCATGGCTTCTAATGCTGCATCATCCTCAGATTGATCCAATCTTGTATAGAGTGAAAGTCTTTCTCCAATACTTTCGACATAACTATCTGGTAACATGATCTCTAAGTCTGTGTCTATTGCACAGTCTTGAACAAAATCATCTTGTTTGCTTATTTCCTCTACAAATAACTCTTTGAAATCCGAACGCTTTAATTCACGCACGGCTTCTGCTAATATTTTTTGATACATTTCAAATCCAATCTCGGCCATGAAACCACTCTGCTCTCCGCCTAATAAATTTCCAGCACCTCTAATATCCAAATCGCGCATGGCAATTTGAAAGCCTGAACCCAATTCACTAAACTGTTCTAAAGTTTGCAAACGCTTGCGAGAATCATCTGGTAAAGTACTCATTGGAGGTGCCAGTAAATAACAGAATGCTTTTTTATTACTACGTCCCACCCTACCTCTTAATTGGTGTAAATCACTCAATCCAAATTGGTGCGCATTATTGATAATGATGGTATTTACATTTGGAATATCTACCCCACTTTCTACAATATTAGTACAAACCAAAACATCATACTTACGTTCTATAAAATCAAATATTTTTTCTTCGAGCTGGTGTCCCTCTAATTGCCCATGTGCAAATCCTATACTTAAATCGGGGCAAAGCTTTTGAATCATTGCACACATTTCTGCCAATCCTTGTACCCGATTATGAATAAAAAATACTTGACCACCTCTTTCTGTTTCAAAGTAGATCGACTCTCTAATAATATCCTCATGAAACACTTGTACCTCGGTATGAATAGGTTGTCTATTGGCTGGTGGTGTATTGATGATGCTTAAATCCCTTGCACCCATTAAACTAAAATGGAGGGTTCTTGGAATAGGTGTGGCAGTTAAAGTCAAGCAATCTACATTGGTTCTTAAAGTTTTTAATTTTTCTTTATGTCCTACACCAAATTTTTGTTCTTCATCAATGACCATCAAGCCAAGATCTTTAAAATGGACTTCTTTTCCAAGAATGCCATGCGTGCCTACCAAAATATCAATTTTCCCTTCCTTCACTTTGGCAATGGTTTCTTTTTTCTGCGCCGCAGACTTGAATCGATTTAAAAAATCAATTTCGATTGGAAAATCTTTAAGCCTTTCTTTAAAAGTTTTAAAATGTTGAAATGCTAAAATGGTAGTTGGAACCAATACTGCCACTTGCTTTCCATCAATAGCGGCTTTGAATGCTGCACGAATCGCTACCTCAGTTTTACCAAAACCAACATCTCCACAGACGAGTCGATCCATTGGGGCTGGTGCTTCCATATCCTTCTTCACATCGGCTATGGCTTTCGCTTGATCAATTGTATCCTCATAAATAAAAGAGGCTTCTAATTCATGCATCATGTAATTGTCTGGGGTAAATGCAAAACCGGTTTGTGCTTTTCTTTGAGCGTATAATTTAATTAAATCAAAAGCAATAGATTTTACTTTGGCCTTAGTTTTATCTTTTAATTTTACCCAAGCATCGGATCCTAATTTATTCACTTTAGGAGGCGTCCCTTCCTTACCAGTATATTTTGAAATCTTATGAAGTGAATTGATGTTGACATATAAAATATCACTATCCTTATAAATAATCCTTACCGCTTCTTGCATCATTCCACTGACTTCGATCTTCTGCAAACCACTGTACACGCCAACTCCATGATCGATATGTGTGACATAATCACCTGGATGCAAGTCACTCAAGGTTCGAAGTGTGATGGCCTTATTTTTACTATAAGCTTGTTTGACTTTGTATTTATGGTAGCGCTGAAAAATTTGATGGTCTGTATAACAAACCATTTTATGATCATGATCTATAAATCCTTCATGAATATTTTTCACGATTGGCGTAAACTGAATTTCAGTTTTTAAATCGGTAAAAATCGCATGCAAGCGTTCTAATTGCTTTGCTTGTTCTGCAAATAAAAATAGGTCATAGCCTTTCTTTTCAAATTCTTGTAAATTGGCTATTAAATATTGAAACTGTCTATTAAAGCTTGGTTGCACCTGTGTGCTAAATGCCAATTTTTGCTTTGTTAAGTTGGCTTGGAAGCCCCATTCAATGATGGGTCTTTTCATTATTTGTTCAATAACGCTATCTACAGGCACAAAATCATCTTTGTCTGTATTTTTCTTATGTGCATCTGTATCATCCGATGTTTTAAGGATTGGCGCATGTAATAAAAAAGCTTCCAATGCTTCTATTTGATCCTGTCCCTTCTGTTCAATCAGTTTCCAATCCTTTAACCAAACCACCGTATTTTCTGCAACAAATTCCATGAAAGGAATTTTGATGGTATCCTCAAACTGTGTGGTTACATTGGGTATAATATTGACTTGCAATAATTTTCGTTCACTCAATTGAGTTGCTGGGTCAAATAAACGAATACTATCTACTTCCTCGCCAAATAATTCCACGCGATAAGGCTTTTCATTGCCAAATGAATAGATATCAAAAATACCACCTCTTAATGCAAATTGACCAGGCTCGTACACAAAGTCGGTTCGCTCAAACCCATACTGAACTAACCTTTCCATCAACACGTCTAATCCAAGTGTATCATTGGTTTTTATTTGAATAATATTGTCTTGTAAGGTTTTAGGCAGGATCACTTTTTCAAAAAATGCCTCCGGATACGTCACTACAATTTTCTTATTACCACCCATCGACAATTTAGTCAAAGCCTCCGTTCTTAACATCACATGAGAGGGATTGAGTAAACTAAAATTTTGACTGGTTTTAAAAGAAGAGGGAAAATAAAATAAGTCCAATGCACCTGTGATGCTCTCAATAGAATTATAGAAATAAGCTGCTTCTTCTGCATCATTTAATACAATCACATGATTGTATGTGGCAGTTTGTGGATGTGTGAAAATGTATTTTAAAACAAATGCTGGAGCGGAACCATTTAGATTTTGCAAGTGCACCTGTAAAGGCTTACTGCCAGATGCAGACATAGCAATCCCATCTACTATTGTTTTTAGTAGGGGGGATGCCTCATACCGATCAAACAAGGATTGCTCGTTCATAGTTCAGGCCGCAAAGATACAATCAATAAACGGACGAAGCGATGATAGTGAGGTCAATTTCTTGCCATTGATGCGTCAATACTTCAATAAAAGCAACTCCCTCATTCCCCGAAAAATAGGGAATATAGATGCCCTCTTGATAGCCTAACACAATGGAGTATTTGCCTGGCGCTAGTCTAAGTTTGAATTTACCAGTATCATCTGAAGGAACCTGCTTGATGATTTTAGCCTTTAGTCCTTTTGCATAATTGCCCTCTTGACCAACCAATTGATTGACATTGGCTGCTTCATAAATATAGATCATGGTCGAAATTGGTCGACCCTTCTGTTGAGGCTTCCCCTTGAATGGCATGGTCGCATTTTGCTCTAACAATACATGGCCTTTGATCCCCTGTGGAAGGATACAAAAACCCATGAGTATTGGGGCTAAACAAATTAAGAAAGTAGATCGAATGGCTTGTTTGCGCATAGATGCTATTTATTTAAAGTTACATCAAAATATCAAGTGCATATAGGTCGTTTTTTTGGTTGAACTTGATTGAATTTCAAAGAATTGATTTAAATTTAGACTTATGAAAATACGTCTTTTACTCCCCCTAATTTTTGTATGCACAGCAAGCATTTTAAAAGCACAGGATGCAACAAAAAAAGAAGTGTTGATGCAGACTTCTAAATCACTCGCTTTGGATGCGCGTAATAAATTTTCAAAAGCAGTCATCACTGCTAAAGAAAAAGGATGGCCTATTGAATATGCTTCTCAAAATCAAAACAACGCAAAATTAATTGGTGTAGATGAAAAAGGATGGCCAAAATATTATGTAAGCTTTGCTGATCCTGTTGCCTCTATTACCATTGGCGCCAATAAAGTTTGGCCTGGCGCAGCGTCCAATTTAAACTTAAGTGGATCAGATGATAATATGACTAATAAATTGGGCGTTTGGGACGAAGGAAGCCCCTTGTTGACGCATAAAGAATTCAACAGTAGAATTACACAAAAAGACAATGCAAAAGATGTTGTAACACATAGTACGCATGTGGCTGGTATTGTGATGAGCAAGGGATTGAATCCACTTGCTAAAGGGATGGCGTATAATGTAAAAGGGATTCTTGATTATGATTGGAATAGCGATTTGTCAGAAATGTCGGCAGCTGCTGCAAATGGTTTATTGATTTCAAACCATTCCTATGGAACCGTTACTGGGTGGAACTACAATAGTGATTCTTCACGCTGGGAATTCAATGGCAGATTCAATGAAAAAGAAGATTATCGTTTTGGATTGTATGATTATGATGCACAAATTCAAGATTCAATTGCCTATAATGCACCCAACTATTTGATTGTTGTTGCAGCAGGTAATAATAGAACAAGCGTTGGTCCTGCAGTTGGACAAACTTATTGGAGAAGAAACGAAGCAGGCAGAATGGTAAATTCAGGAGCCCGACCTGCCGACATTAGTAGCAATGATGCATTTGGAAGTATCTCTACAGACAAGAATGCAAAAAATGTGCTCACTGTGGGTGCTGTGTATGGTATACCATCTGAATACAGTAAAAAAGAAGATGTAGTAATGAGTAATTTTAGCTCATGGGGGCCAACAGATGATGGCAGAATCAAACCAGATATTGTAGCACAAGGTGTTTCGGTGTATGCGCCTATTGCAACAAACGATTCTAGTTATGGCTACCTAAGTGGTACTTCAATGGCATCCCCTGGTGCAGCTGGAAGTTTATTATTATTACAGGAATTAAGTCATCGTTTTACACTCAATGGTGCGCCAAGAATTTTAAAATCAGCCACTGTTAAAGGACTTGCTATTCATACAGCCAATGAAGCAGGATTGTACCCTGGACCAGATTATAAATATGGTTGGGGATTGTTAAATATTGCAGAAGCTGCTCAGGTTTTAAATACTGCTTTCACGAATAACAATAGTGCAAGTAGTCCTCATTTTGTGTATGAAAATACTTTACTCAACGGTGAAAGCAAGTCCTACACCATCACCGCTTCTGGAACAAGACCTGTCAAAGCCACCATTGTATGGACAGATATTAAGGGCACTTCAAGTGAACTATTGAATGATGCGAGTCCAGAATTAGTAAATGATTTGGACTTGGTCATTACCCAAGGAAATAAAACCTTCAATACTTGGAATTTAAGTCCAAGCAGTCCAGACAATCAAGCATACAAAGGTGTCAATAATATTGATAATGTTGAAAAGGTGGAAGTAGATACCAGTTTAGTGGGAACGGTCTACACTGTCACCGTGAAACATAAAGGCACACTTGAGAGAGGACAACAAAATTATTCTTTAATGATTAGTGGTGCAGGGGGAACAGCCTATTGTCCTTCGGCCGCAACAAGCACTGCTGGAACTAAGATAGATAGCATTCAATTAAACAATATTAAATTCTCAAAAACAACTGCAGACAACTATGTAGACAATACTGCATTGTTTGTGAATGGAGAATCCAATGGTACACTTAATTTATTTATGCGATTAAGTACTGCGGATGGATCTAATGTTAATCGATTCGTAAAAGTTTTTATTGACTATAACAACAATGGCATTTTTGACACAAATGAAATAGTCCATACCAGTGCTGCATTGACCAATGGTGACTATAGTACCAATATTAATTTAATAAGCAATTTGATCGTCAATCAATTCACAAAACTTCGTGTGGTGGTGGTTGAAACATCAGCTGCAGCTAATATCACTGCCTGTGGTACATATACTGCAGGTGAAACCCAAGATTACACCCTAAAAGTTGTCAACCCATCTAATGATATTCAATTGTTAGAGATCACCAATCCAAGTGGTGGTGTTTCTGAAAAAGCAGTTCAATATGTGACCGTTAAAGTTGCAAACAATGGAGCGAACAAATTGACTAATATTCCAATGACCCTTGTTGTGAAAAAAGGCAATACCACAATTTTAAACCTATCAGAAACTTTTACTGGTAGATTGTATGGATCAGAAATTATGTCCTATACCTTCCAAACACCTATTGCAATTGATTTAAGCCAGAACTATACCATCACTGCCACTGCAAGTCTTGCGAATGACCAACAACCAAGCAACAATTCAATGACAGCGAATATCATTAGCGCTGGTCCTAGCCCAGCAATCACTGGTTCTGCAACTGGATGTAATGGAAATGTTCAATTATTGGTAACCAATCCAAAAGGCGATGAACAATACTTGTGGTATGATAAGAACAATGATGTTAGCAAACCTATTGCCAATGGTTCTGTCATAAGAACATCCACTACTGCAGAAAATGTATATGTAGGAAGAGGATGGAATGGATTTATTGGGCCTAAAGACAATACCACTTTAAGCAGTTCAGGTGGTTATAACAATTGGGGTAGCAGTTATGGAGAATTCATTCGTTTCAATACCACTGGACCAATCACATTAGAAACATCAAAAATTTATACTGGCTATTCAGGTAAAATTGAGCTTGAATTAAGAGCCCTTAGTACATTCACCGATACGACTTATTCCTATTTCCCTTCTCAAACACAAAAAGCCATTTTACATGTGGGCGCAAGTAGTCCTAGTCCAACACCTGCCACAGGTAGTGCTGGATCAGGGACTCCAACCCCTTTTGTTCAAGGTGATACAGGAAGAATCTATGCCATCAATATGAACTTAACACAAGCGGGTAACTATATTTTAATTGCGCGATGTTTAGATAGTGCAACCATTTTTAGAAATAATAATATCACCACCAACAATCATCCATTTGGTCCAACGGTCCTTGCAACGATTACTGGCAACTGGGCTGGTGCAAATTTTGAGAAATTTTATTATTTCTTTTATAATATGCAAATAAGTACGCCTCAATATGAAAAAGCATTGAGTAAAATTCCAGTGATATTGACTGCTAAACCTGTTATATCTCAAATAGGGATAGATAGTTTAAATACCACCAAAGCAGATAGTTATCAATGGTTCATGAATGATGAAGCCATCACAGGTGGAACAAAAAGTGGTATAAAAGTGACCAAAAATGCGATGTATAAAGTCAGTGCTACAACTGGAACTTGTACCAATTATTCGGATAATAAATTAGTATTGATCACCGATATTCCACAAGCCCCAGCTAAAGAAATTGGTTTAAAAATTGTTTCAACCGACTATATTGAAAACTTCATTAAAGGCAATCAATTCTATATTCAATTTAATAATGTAAAGACCAATACCATTGGGGTTAGCATCATGAATAGCAGTGGTCAAACAGTCTTCCAAAAAGATAAATTAAACAATCAGAATACAGCACAAGCAGTGCAAGTACCTACTTTAACAACAGGCATTTATTATGTAAAAGTATTTGCAAATAATAAAGTATACGTACAAAGCGTCTTCGTCACCAATAATTAAGTCATTATGTTACAGCCATGGCAGGAGGCGGTCGTTACCAAAATTGTACAAGAGACGCCTACAACAAAACGTTTCTTTCTTGCCTTGACAAGTGGCCAAGTATTTGATTTTACACCTGGTCAATTTGTGACATTTGATCTGCCTATACATGAGCAAAAAAATAAACGATGGAGAAGTTATTCCATTGCATCTGCACCATCTAATAACAATGAATTTGAATTGGTCATTGTGCATTTAGAAGGTGGCGCTGGTACCACTTATTTATTCAATGAAGTGGCTGTTGGTTCCATCCTGCTATTAAGAGGCCCTCAAGGTGTTTTTGTTTTACCAAAACCAATCACTACCGATCTTTATTTCATCTGCACTGGAACTGGCGTTGCGCCATTTAGGTCAATGATCATAGACATGCATCAAAAGAAAATACCGCACCAGAATATACATTTACTATTTGGATGCAGACAATTTACAGATGGTTTATACAGTGCTGAATTCAAGGCATTAGAGTTGGCAGAACCACAATTTTATTATCATCCAAGCTTTTCTAGAGAAACCGAAATGCGCGAAGGTGCTCATTTAGGTTATGTGCATGCCACCTATAAAAAATTATTGGCATCAGGGGCCAGCACAGATGCGCATTTTTATATTTGTGGTTGGAAAAATATGGTGGACGAAGCAAGAACCACCTTATCCGAATTAGGCATACTAAAAACTCAAATACATTTTGAATTGTACGGCTAGTTGATATGCTTTAAAACCAAAGCTTTGACTTCACTCATAGGAATTCTTTCCTGTTGCATGCTATCTCTGTAACGAATGGTTACGGTATTGTCTTCTTTAGTTTGATGATCGATGGTCACGCAGAATGGCGTTCCAATTGCATCCTGTCTTCTATAACGTTTTCCAATGGCATCTTTTTCTTCGTAAAAGCAATGGAATGAAGGCTTACATTCGTCCATCAAGGCTTTAGCCAATTCAGGTAAGCCATCTTTTTTTGTCAAAGGCAGTACCGCTAATTTTAATGGAGCCAATTTCGCAGGTAAATGCAAAACAACCCTTGAATCAGTCGTGCCGTCTTCTTTATGAATGGTTTCTTCTTCATATGCATTGGATAAAAGCAATAAGAACATTCTATCCAAGCCTATCGAAGTTTCAATCACATATGGTACATAATGCTGATTGATTTCTGTATCAAAATATTGTAATTTCTTTTTACTGAATTCCTGATGACGTGTTAAATCATAATCGGTTCTTGAGTGAATGCCCTCTACTTCTTTAAATCCAAATGGGAATTCATATTCAATATCTAAAGCCGCATCCGCATAATGGGCTAATTTAATATGGTCATGAAAACGGTATTTATCAGCAGAGATTCCTAAACTTAAATGCCAATTCATACGTTCATTTTTCCAATGCTCATACCACTCTTTTTGAGTGCCTGGCTTCACAAAAAATTGCATTTCCATTTGCTCAAACTCACGCATTCTAAATATAAATTGACGTGCAACAATTTCGTTTCTGAAGGCCTTCCCTGTTTGAGCAATTCCAAAAGGAATTTTCATCCTTGCAGTTTTTTGCACATTCAAGAAATTAACAAAAATGCCTTGTGCTGTCTCTGGTCTTAAATAAATGGTATTGGCATCCTCTGCGACTGAACCTAATTCCGTAGAGAACATTAAATTAAACTGACGAATCTCTGTCCAATTAGCTGTTCCACTTACACTACACTGAATTTTGTTTGTTTGAATCAATGTTCCTAAACCAGCAAAATCATCATTTGCTAATAGGACTTCCATATCAGCTAATAATTTTGTTGCAAGATCACGTAATGCATCTCCTCCATCAGCAGCTTTTGCAGCTTCTTCCATCAACTTATCTGCATGTGCTTCGATCAAATGATCTACACGGTATCTTTTTTTACTGTCCTTATTATCAATCAATGGGTCACTAAAACTATCCACATGCCCACTCGCCTTCCAAGTAGTTGGATGCATGAAAATGGCAGCATCAATGCCTACAATGTTTTCATTCAATTGCGTCATGCTCTTCCACCAGTAGTCGCGAATATTCTTTTTTAATTGCGCACCATAAGGACCGTAATCATATACTGCACTTAATCCATCATAAATTTCACTACTAGGAAACACAAATCCGTATTCTTTTGCATGCGAAATAATTGCTTGTAATGTATGGTCTGTAACTGTCTTACTCATAGTTTGCAAATATAGGTCTAGAAAAGATTATGGCTGTAATTTTTCATTGTTTTGATGCCTTTCCTTATCTCGAATGGTTTTCTTTTGGATATTTTTCTCCAATGCTGCCGTCAAATCAACACCAGTTTGATTGGCTAAGCAAATCAGTACAAAAAGCACATCGGCCATCTCATCCCCCAGGTCTGCACTGGCCTCCTTATTTTTAAAGGATTGATCCCCATATTTGCGCACCATCAGCCTAGACAATTCACCCACTTCTTCCATCAAGACACCCAAATTGGTTAGCTCACTAAAATAGTTCACGCCAATGGTCTTGATCCATTGATCTACCTGATCCTGCGCTGCTTGAATTGTAATTTGATTGGACATATTATTCTTTGTTTTTTGAATCCATTAATATCGTAACAGGGCCATCGTTAATGAGTGCAACCTTCATGTCCGCTCCAAATTGACCTGTGGCAATTGGCTTACCTAAATTCTTTGTTAATTGTTGTATCATCTGCTTGTAAATTGGCATCGCAATGTCTGGTTTTGCAGCAGCAATATAAGAAGGCCGATTGCCCTTTTTAGTGGCGGCATACAATGTGAATTGACTAATCAGTAAGATGGATCCTCCAATTTCTTGCACACTCTGGTTCATAACCCCTTCGGCGTCATCAAAAATGCGAAGCTGCACTAGTTTATTGGAAATCCATTGTATATCCTCCAAACTGTCCTCATTTTGAATGCCTAATAACACCAATAAGCCTGCTTCAATGGCACCAACAATTGCTCCATCAACTTTGACATTGGCCTCTGATACTCTTTGAATTACGACTCTCATAAGGATGCTATTTACAACGTGAAGATAAACAAAACTATTTTCACTAATTTAGCTGTAATTTCAACACCTTGAGTAGTATCAAAAAATTAGTCAGTCAAACTGCATGGTATGGACTTAGTTCAATAGCCGCAAGGTTTATTAGCTATTTGCTTACCCCCTATTTAACCTACAAGCTTTCTGATATTGCTTATGGGGAGAATTCGATTGTCTATGCTTTTATTCCTTTTTTGAATGTCATTGTGACCCATGGCATGGAGACCGCTTATTTTAAGTTTGGTACCAAAGAAAATGAGGAAGAGATTTATAACACTAGTAGCTTTTCAATGCTATTTGTCACATTGCTTGTTTTAATTGGACTGTACACTTGGAGGTTGCCATTGGCCGACTTATTACAAATTACTGCCCACCCAGAATATATTAGCTTGCTAGCTTGGATAGTGGCACTCGATGCTTTGACCACTATTCCTTTTTCAAGATTAAGAATGCAAGAACGTCCCAAAAAATTTGCATTGATCAAAATTGGCGGCATCTTATTGAATATTTTAGCGACCTATAGCTTTATCAGTCTATTACCCAATTATGTAGCAACGCATCCAGGTAGTTTTTTACAAAAATTATATCAACCAAATTGGGAAGTAGGCTATATTTTAATTGCAGGAATAGTGCAAAATGTTTTTGTGTTGATTTTGTTACAAAAAGAAATTAGATCCATCCGTTTTAAGTTCAACTTTAAACTTTGGGTAAGCATGATGGCCTTTGCGCTTCCACTTATTTTAGTAGGATTTGGCGGTATGATCAATGAAACTTTAGACCGTATTATGTTAGGATGGTGGGGGCCAGGAGCAACCGTAGATGCCAATAAAGCCATGGTAGGCATATATAGTGCCTGTTATAAATTAGCCATTTTAATCACCATTTCTATTCAAGCTTTCCGGATGGGTGCTGAACCGTTTTTTTTCAAACAAGCAGAGACGGATCAAGCACAAAAAACATATGCTAAAGTCATGAAATTTTTTGTGATCAGTTTATGTGTGATGTTCTTATTTGTGATGTTATACATTGACTTATGGAAATCGTTTATTCAGAATCCTGCCATGTATGTAGGCCTAAGAGTGGTCCCAATCTTACTCATTGCAAATATATTTTTAGGCGTATACTATAATTTGAGTATTTGGTATAAACTAAGTAATAGAACCATGGCAGGCGCTTGGATTACTTTATTAGGCGCTTTCATCACGATTGTCATTAACTATATTGCTATTCCTCATTTTGGCTATATGGCAAGTGCTTGGGCCACCTTCTTTTGTTATGGCACCATGATGGTGGTGAGTTATCTATGGGGACAACGCGTTTATCCAGTACCTTATGCCACCAAAAAAATGATCGCTTATTTTGTCATTGCATTATTGGTCTATGGTATCAATTTATTGTTACACCTTGTTTCAACCAATCAACCTTTCAATTATTTGTTTGCAAGCATTTTACTTTTTGCGTTCATTGTATTCGTTGCAAAGATTGAAAGAAAAGATTTGCAATCCATCTTTAAAAAATAAAATAAATGGCAGAAGATTTAATACTCCATCATGGAGATAAAAAAACACAGTACGAATCCTTAATCCCTCAAATCAAAGGTTTAATGACTGGAGAGGATAATTTAATTGCCAACCTTGGTAATATTGCAGCTGCATTGAAAGAGCAGTTCAATTGGCTATGGGTCGGTTTTTATTGGGTGATAGAAGATGAATTGGTATTAGCCCCTTTTCAAGGCCCAGTAGCTTGTACCAGAATTAAGAAAGGCCGTGGTGTTTGCGGCGCAAGTTGGGAAAGAGGAATGACCTTGATTGTGGAAGATGTTGAAAAATTTCCAGGACATATTGCTTGTAGTAGTGCATCCAAATCCGAAATTGTAGTGCCTGTTTTTCAAAATGGTCAAATAGTAGGTGTTTTAGATGTAGATAGCACCGAATTGGCGCATTTTGATACGATTGATCAAGTGTATTTAGAGGAAATTGTCGGGTTCTTAGACCAATTTTAAAAAATATCATTTAAGTTTGCAACCCCTAAGCGGATGTGGCGAAATTGGCAGACGCACTAGACTTAGGATCTAGCGCCGCGAGGCGTGTGGGTTCGACCCCCTCCATCCGCACAGTTAAAAGGCTCCAACTTGGGGCCTTTTTCTTGTTATAATGGCTTAATTAAATGCAAAAATAGTACCTTCGCCCCCCTTAAACATACAATAAGCAGTAAAATTAATACCTATGGCAACCATAAAAAGAACCAACATTGCGCCTTTAAATGACCAATTAACGGTGACCATTTCAAAAGCAGATTACTTATCGACTTATGAAACAAGTTTAAAAAAACAAGCAAAAACGGCTAACATTCCTGGATTCAGAAAAGGCATGGTGCCAGCCGGTATGATAAAAAAAATGTATGGTCAAGCTATTTTTACAGAAGTAATTTTAAAATTAGTAGATAGCGAAATGAACCAATACTTGTCTAAGGAACAAATAGACATTTTCGCACAACCACTTCCAATGGCCACTGCATTTGCCAATATGGATCATAATAATCCAACGGATTATGATTTTTCTTTTGAAATTGGATTAAAGCCAAGCTTTGAAGTGAAAGCAAAAGACATCAAAGTCAAGCGTTATAAAATTCAAGTCACAGACGAGATGGTTCAAAGCGAAGTGGAGCGTCTTCAAATCAGAAATGGCAACATGACTGAACCAGAATTATCAACAAGCGAAGACAATGTGTTGAATGTCACTTTCATTGAATCAGATAAAGATGGAAATGAAATTGAAGGAGGTATCAAGAAAGATAATTCATTATTGATCAAATATTTTAGCGAAAAACAAAGAAAGCAATTCATTGGAAAGAAAAACGAGGATACTGTTGTGATTCAATTGAATAAAGCCTTTGATGACAAAGAACTAGACATTATTTTAAATGATTTAGCATTGACAAATAACGACGCTGAAAAATATTTTAAACTAGTGATTACGAAAGTGGGCTTAGTTGAAAAAGCACCATTAGACGAAACATTGTTTACTGTGACCTATCCAAACCAAGTCATCACCAACGAAGTAGAATTCAAGGCAGCAGTGAAAGAAGATATTGAAGGATACTATGCGCAACAAGCAAAAAATCAAGTGCATGATCAAATTTATCATGGTTTGATTGAGCAAACTAAAATGGACTTTCCAGTGGCATTTTTAAAACGTTGGTTACAAAAAGGCGGAGACAAACAAAGAACAGAAGAAGAAGCAGAAAAAGAATATCCAGTGTTCCAAGATCAATTAAAGTGGACTGTGATTAGTACACAATTGATTGCGGAGCATAAAGTAGAAGTTGTTGCTGAGGATTTAAAAAGCTTCGCAAAACAACAATTGATGAGTTATATGGGTGGCCAATTAGGTGCGTTGGGTGACAATGACCAATGGTTAGAAGATTATGCCGCTCGTATGATGCAAGACAGAAAGTTTGTCGAAGAAAGTTACCACAGAATTAGCACGGATAAATTATTCAATGCCTTAGAAGCAGAAGTGACTGCCAAAGAAGAATCAATCGCAGCAGAAAAATTTGCAGATTTGCTGAATAACCACAAACACTAATTTGACCGATTTTGATAGCAAAAGCCCCCATTCCGGGGGCTTTTGCTATTTAGCCTAATTTAAAAAAAATATTAGGCTAAATAACAACAATAATGATTTTGAAGCCCCCATTCCGGGGGCTTTTGTGTATCCATCAAGTTTTGGGTTAAATTTGGCACTCTTTTTGCAATAGCTTAGAAGAATAGGTTTTACCTTTACAATCTGAAAAAAGCAAATATGAACATAGGAAAAGAATTCGAAAAATACGCGATCAAACACAGAGGGATCGGAAGTAATAGTCTGCATCAATATCAAAATAGTGTGACCAATCTGACACCCTATATTATTGAGGAGAGACCAATGAATGTGGCAAGCATGGATGTGTTTAGCCGTTTAATGATGGACAGAATCATTTTCTTAGGCGAAGGCATCAATGACTATGTGGCAAATATCGTTACTGCGCAGTTGCTATTTCTTGAAAGTACAGACCGTACAAAAGATATCCAAATGTATATCAATAGCCCAGGCGGCAGCGTCTATGCTGGATTGGGTATTTATGACACTATGCAATTTATTAGCCCCGATGTAGCTACCATTTGTACAGGTATGGCTGCGAGCATGGGTGCAATTTTATTATGTGCTGGTGTAGAAGGTAAAAGAACTGCATTAAGACATAGTAGAATCATGTTACACCAACCTAGCGGTGCCATTGGTGGACAAGCTTCAGATATTGAAATTACCGCAAGAGAAATCAAAAAATTAAAGCACGAATTATACGAAGTCATTGCCACACATACCCATAAGGATGTGGAGTTGGTTGCTAAAGATTGTGATAGAGATTTTTGGATGACCGCATCCGAAGGTAAAGCATATGGCTTGGTAGATGAAGTGTTGCTAACCAACCCAAGAAAAATAAAGAAATAATTATAATCATTTAAACTGTTTGTATGATACTGACCAATCGATTTTTAATGGAAGAAGAGGATGAGCATAAAGAAGAAAAAAAAGAAGACAACGCGCCCTCTTTTTTGAATAGAAAAATGGAGCAAATCTTTTTTGAAAAAAGATCTATTTATTTATGGGGTGTGGTAGATGATAAATCTGCAAAAGATATTATTTCTAAACTTTTGTTGTTGGATGCAGATAAGCCAGGTGAACCAATTCATTTTTATATCAATAGCCCAGGCGGCGTGGTGACGAGTGGGATGGTAATGTTTGATACAATGAATTTGATCAAGAGCCCTGTGCATACAATTTGTATGGGCTTAGCAGCAAGCATGGGCTCTATTTTATTGAGCATGGGCGAAAAAGGCAAGCGAAGTATTTATCCGCATGGCGAAGTCATGATACACCAACCAAGTTTGGGTGGCTATTTTCAAGCTACGAGTGCAGATATCGAAATTCAAGCAGAACAAATTAGAAAGACAAAAGAATTAGGCGCACAAATTTTAGCAAAAAATTGTGGTAAATCTATAGAGCAAGTGATGTCAGATTTTGACAGAGATTACTGGATGAATGCCAAAGAGGCAATTGAATATGGTATTGTAGATAAAATTGCTAAGAGCTTATAATAAAGTGTGGATCATAAATAACTGTCAATGAAAATGAGTAAAACAGAAAATATACAATGTTCTTTTTGTGGCCGAAGCAGAGATGAAGTAAAAATCTTAATTGCTGGTCAAGAAGGCCATATATGCGAGCACTGTATTGAGCACGCTCACGAAATTGTAGATAAAGAATTCCATCAAAAAAAGGATGCTGGAAAAGCAGGTACCCTGAAAGTACAGAAGCCAATTGCTATAAAAAAATTTATGGACCAATACATTATTGGTCAAGATGAAGCAAAGAAAATTTTATGCGTTGCGGTATACAACCACTTTAAGCGCATTAACTTACCTACAACTATTAAAGATGATATAGAAATAGAAAAAAGTAATGTGATCATGATTGGCGAAACTGGAACAGGCAAAACATTGCTTGCTAAAACCATTGCCAAGCTTTTAAATGTGCCTTTTGCTATTGTGGATGCTACTGTATTTACAGAGGCAGGATATGTTGGAGAGGATGTAGAGAGCATGTTAACCCGTCTTTTGCAAAACTGTGATTATGATGTGGAAGCTGCTCAAAGAGGGATTGTATATATAGATGAGATTGATAAAATCGCGCGCAAAAGTGACAACGCATCTATCACAAGAGATGTAAGTGGTGAAGGTGTACAACAAGGTTTATTAAAAATGCTTGAAGGGACCGAAGTATTGGTGCCTCCTCAGGGTGGAAGAAAGCATCCAGATCAAAAAATGATCAAAGTAGATACCAAAAATATTTTATTTATTTGCGGTGGTGCTTTTGACGGCATTGATAAAATTATTGCTAGAAGAATTAATACCAATGCCATTGGATTTAGTGTCAATAAAGACGAACAAGAATTACAACGTAAAAACTTGTTGCGCTTTGTGAATGCACAAGACATCAAAACTTTTGGTTTAATTCCAGAGATGCTAGGACGTCTACCAATTGTTACACACTTAGAACCATTGGACGCTGCTACTTTAAGGAGTATTTTAACAGAACCAAAGAATGCTTTAATTAAGCAATACACACAACTATTTGCCATAGAAGACATTAAGCTTACAATTGATCCAGAAGTATTTGATTTCATTACTGCAAAAGCAATGGAATATAAACTTGGCGCTAGAGGACTAAGAAGCATTTGCGAGAGTTTATTTACGCAAGCTATGTTTGAACTACCTGGCACAGATACGAAAGTATTCAATCTGTCTTTAGGGTATGCAAAAGACATGTTTGATAAAAGTAAAATAAGCAATTTAAAAGTGGCTTAAAAAATAAATAATCATTTTAAAAATAACATTATGCAAGAACTAATTGACCGTTTAGTAAAAGAAGCAGGTATCACTCCAGAACAAGCAAAGCAATCTATCGAAACCATTGCAGCATTTGTAAAAGAAAAATTCCCTATGTTAGGTGGTGCTGTGAATCAAATCTTCAAGCAAAAATAAATTTACTTTTTACTTGGGATAATCATTTGTTCCAATCTAAGTCAATGAATTACGATTCAGTCACTTAGATTGGTTCTTTTTTTTAACACCATCGCTTCTTTTTCTGTGAGGTCAAACTGAATGACTAGTTCTGACCAAGTCAACCTACCCTCTTGTGTTTTTCTAAGCTTTAATATCCTCCAAACGGTCGTTTCATCAAATATGCCTAGCGACATCCAATCCTCAAAGCGCATGGTTTGATAGGCCATTTTTTTAGATGTATTGGGCAGATACTTTAAATAGGGGTAGATCATTTCAAAATCAAAACCAGTAATACCATACACTTTCTTTAACCCTTGTATATTGGTAAACCCACCTGACCATTTTTGATAGGTTAAAATTCTTTTCACTTTATACGCAGGCAAACCAGTAATTCGTATCCAATCCGATGCATTGGTATGATTGATATCAATTTGTTCGGGTCTATATTTTTCCCATTTTCGATTGCTATTTTGTTTGTTGTAGTTGGTTGAATCCATTGCTCTAATTCGCACCCATGGCAGTAAGGTTGTAGCTTGAATTTCAGAAAGACCATACCATTTTAAAAGGTCTTCTTTTTTATAAAATCTTCCCCCTTTTGCTCGATAATGATAAAGTGTTCGCATTTGTTTACTAGACAATCCCAGTTGAAATCCATGAGTACTATCCAAGAAATTTGGATCAAAATAAAACACCTTTTTAGGCTTGTTTTTGGCATTTGTCGTAGCAGTAAGTTTAGCAGAAGTTGATGGCAATAAATAATGCAACAATAAACTTATAAATAAAATACCACCAAGGACTACAATGCCTTTTTGTTCTTTTGATGTAAAAATGAAATAGGATTTCCAATCAAATTGCATATTGGTTTTGAACAAACCTATCTTTTTTTAGCATGCGATGATTGCGTAAAAATACTTAGATGGTCTATACTGTAATCACCATTCCATCATAAGCCATTCCAATACCCTTTGGCAAACTTGGCTCCACCACTGCATGTAAGCCAATCTGGTGGCTAAAATGTGTGAAATAAGTTTGTGGTATACCTAAAGACTGCGTCAATGCAATGGCTTCGGATAACGTAAAATGTGTGGGATGCGCATTGGGACGCAGTGCATTTAGAATGAGGACTTTGGACCCTTTAATTTGCTCTAAGGCTTCTGCCGAAATATAATTAGCATCTGTGATATAAGTAAAGTCGCCAATTCTAAAACCTAGAACTGGCATCTCGCGATGCATGACTTGTATTGGTGTTAATTCTATATCCCCAATCTTAAAAGGGATTTCATGATCAATGGTATGCAATTGCATCTCTGGTAATCCTGCCTCTTTATCCGCTTCAAAAGCATAATAAAAATCACGTCGAATGGCGACTTGTGTGATGGTGTTAGCATATATCGGCATGGATTTACCCGAAAAAAAATTGAACGGCCTAATGTCATCCAATCCAGCATAATGATCTCTATGGGGATGGGTAAAAACCACCGCATCTATATGAGTTGTTTTTGTGCGTAGCATTTGATACCTAAAATCTGGTGTCGTATCAATGATGATACAAGTGGTGTCAGATTCTATTTTGATACTTGTTCTTAATCTATTGTCCCTGGGATCATTTGAAATACATACAGGACATGCACATCCTATGAGGGGAACCCCAGTACTGGTGCCTGATCCTAGAATAGTGATACGTAACAAAATAGATAGGATTAATATTTATGCTTCTGTCAATGCAATGCGCTTCACTTCCTCATATAATTTTTGAGAATCAAGCGTCAACTTATCAAAATCAATAGTCAGTTGTGGAATC